>Ga0247739_10000182_pt1 | contig 21468 bp, 16 predicted proteins | sample UWRJL058202B2_FD_180943 | JGI IMG/M metagenome (GOLD analysis project Ga0247739, IMG submission 180943) | Plant litter microbial communities from Arlington Agricultural Research Station in Wisconsin, United States - UWRJ-L058-202B-2 | ecosystem: Environmental > Terrestrial > Plant litter >...
TCAGCATGTATGTTTTGTTCAGCGATAAATTAACCGACATACGAATAGCAGGTATGAGCGTTTTAAGCGTAGTCATCGCACATAGCGTTTTGATTTTCCAGTCAAATGAATTTGAAATGACTTACCTGCGCTTTTCCCTTAATTTTCCTTATAGCAAAAAGAGAATATATCTTCATTTCGCTGCGCTTTTTTCATTATTGATACTACCTGAAACCCTTTGGTTTTTCTGTATCTATGATCTGTCAATATGTCTGGAAATTTTGCTACTAAGTTTAAGCAGCGCATTATTGTTCCGGGCAATTTTATACGGGCCCAATCAGCAAATGGATAAATATTTAAAAGTTGTTTTTGGACTTTTTATTTTATCCTCTCTTGCAATATTATTTGGCTGGTTGTGGTGGTTGACAGCCGTAAATTTTGCCTTTTCATTTTTTATATTTAATCAAAATTATTACAGGTCACTGGATCATTAAATCATTCCGACAAATTTTGCATTCTGTATTTTATTTAACTTTTTCCCCAAAGAAATCGCCGCTGTTCCATTTCGGTCTTTCTGTTGTTTGGGAGATAGAATAACTGATCAAAAAATTGAGCTGAACGTATTTTTTTGCCGCACCAAAATCAAAACCGTTTGTGATCTCGTCTGACGGTTTATGATAATTAGCGTCTCTCCACTGTTGAGTAAATTTTACAAGATCGAAAGACGGATCCAGGGTTTTAGTGCCGTATTTGATGTGAAGTGCAGGAATACCTTCTAATACAAAGCTGTATTGGTCACTGCGGACGAACCTTGCTTCTTCCGGCATAGGATCTTTTTGCTTTTCAATACTTAACTGTGCGCAGGCAAATGCTACATTTTTATCGATGCTCGAATGCTCCGCACCTAGTGGTGCCACAGACAAAAGCGGAGCAATAAGTGTAGGCATGTCAGTGTTTACATCAGCCACGATCTGGGACTTTGGCACGGTTGGATATGCAGCAAAATAAGCAGATCCCAGCAAGCCCATTTCCTCAGCGGTTGTCATTACAATTAAAACTGAACGGCGTGGTTTTACACCCGTTCTTTTATAAGTTCTGGCAATTTCCAGCAAACATGCCACGCCCGATGCATTGTCGTGCGCTCCGTTATAAATAGAATCACCATTTACGGCACGTGCTATTCCTAGATGATCCAGATGGGCTGTATGAATAACATATTCGTTTTTGAGGTTTTTATCTGTTCCTTCTATTTTCGCAATGACATTATAGCTTTCGATATCTGTATATACACTTGAGTACTGTACACGAATGGATAAGGGCAGTTCAAACGAAGATGGTTTTCCTTGTTCCAAAACCGCTAAGACCTGCTTAAGATTTTTCCCGGAATTCATAAATATCCGCAACAGCTCAGCGTGTGGCACACGTGCAAATAATTGAATTTTTCCCAGCGAACTGCGGCCAACTGCTACGGTTTTGGCTGTATCCATTGCGACTGTCACACTGCTTGCCAATGTACTTGCAGGGCCAGGAACATTTGTGCTAAATATGATTCCAATTGCTCCTTTGGCTTCCGCTATACGCATTTTAGCGCCTGGATTTCCAAAATGCGCCTGAATACTCGAGGGTAATTGCAGGCTTTTGGGAGCACCTGTCAGCACAACTACAATCTTTCCTTTTACATCTATTCCCTCATAATCAGAGTATTTACCAGGAACTTCAATTCCATATCCTGCAAATAGGAGCGGAGCTTCTGCCTGCGTTTTTTCCTGTAATGGATTTGGGAATAGTGTAATGTCTTTTCCAAAACTAAGTGTGTCTTCATTGCCGTTTTTATCCTTGATTATCGCCAATGAAGAATTGGTATTAATGGTCGCTTTGCGAAGAATCAGTTTTTGTAAAAAAGTCCCGTTGTTTCCTGATGGCGTCAATCCTATCTGTTTGAACTGATCTGCCACATAATCAACGGCCATTTTGTAACCTTCTTTTCCGGGAAGTCTTCCCTTCAATTTATTATCTGCCAGATAGGTTATGTCTTTTTTGATTCGTGCCGTGTCCACTTTTGTTAAGGCATCTTTTGTCTTATTATCCAGTTTCAGATCCTGAGATAAAGCGGGGAAAAACGAAATGCAAAAAATGGAAAATGTAAGTAAATATGGAATTCGCATAGATATGTTGTTTGAGCTCAGTATTGATGGTTATTTATGTTCGGATATCAGGTATCGGGCAAATTAAGAACTGTTTTATTTTGCTGCCGAACTGTTTTATTATTACGTATAGTAAATTAATTGATCAATTTTTTCATTTCAATGAGTAATCAGCCGAATATAATACATTTATATGTACCGGGATTTTTTTGCTGTAATATCTTGCTTGTTCAGGCTGGGATTAAAAAGAATGTGAAATGAAAGAAACACTGTCTTATTTCAAAAGATTTATACTTTTTATATTGAGTTTTCTGTTGCTGGTACTTTCTATGGACGGTTGTATACAGCCTTTTTCACCGCCGGAAGTAAACTCGGATGAAGATTATCTGGTCGTCGACGGTTTTTTTAATACTGGTCGAACGGATACCAGTCGTATCGAATTGCGAAGAACACAAAATGTAAATCAAACTGCCCAGCCAGTTGTTGAAACCGGGGCTTTTATTGCAGTTGAAGAAGAAGCAGGACAGGTGTATCAATTCACCGAATCGGGTAAAGGATTGTATGTATTACCACCTCATATCTATAACCTGGCAGGTAAATACAGGATCCGTATCAAAACTCAAAATGGTCAGGAATACCTTTCTGAATACGTAACAGCGAGCAGCACACCACCAATAGACAGCATTACTTACAAGCTGGATCAGATTCAAAATGCGATGGTATTTTATGTCAATACCCATGATACACAAAATAAGACACAATTTTACCGTTGGAAATTTGATGAAACCTGGGAATACGTAGCGACTTATTATTCTGCGCTGGAAGTTGTGAATGATGAAGTGGTGATTAGAAAACAGAATATTAACAGATGCTGGGGTAACAGAAAATCAAGCAATATTATGTTAGGAAGTACCATCAGGCTGAGCAGCGATATTATTAAAAATCTGCCGCTGAATACAGTGCAGGTTTCAACCAATAAACTCTTCATCCGTTATAGTATTCTCGTAAAACAATATGGTTTGTCACGTCAGGCTTTCGAATACTGGACGGATCTTGCAAAAACGACTCAGGGAACAGGAAGCCTTTTCGATCCGTTGCCTTCTCAGATAACCGGAAATATTAAAAATATAACCAATCCCGGGAATTTGGTTTTTGGTTATTTCAGTGCCTCGACTGAAGAAACCAGGAGAATTACCATTACACCGCAACTAGGTACTTTTCCCAGATGTACGGAGCCAGACACGCTTCCTCTCCGCTGCCGCGGACGCGACGATATGTGTGCATTGAACACATCAGGTATGCTGCTGACCTACTGGGGCATTCGGGCGGACTCAGTGCTGGTAGGCACTCCAAGCTGCACAGATTGCAGGACTCAGGGAGGTACTACGGAAAGGCCGTCATTTTGGTAAGGATTTTATTTAAACATATCGGCCATTTCACCTTCGGGTAAACATTCAGATCACATGAAATACATTAAATCATTATTTACGCCGGCATTCCTGTTGTTAACAATATCAGCATTCGCTCAAACCCGGAAGGAAGGCATTCTGAAAGATGAATTTATCTTCGAAAAAACATCTTTCCCGGAAAGTCATGCAGCTACCATCGCCGAAACGCCGGAAGGATTGATCTCAGCCTGGTTTGGCGGTACTAAGGAGCGAAATCCTGACGTCGGAATATGGGTGAGCCGGATGGTAAATGAAAAATGGACCGCACCAATTGAAGTTGCAAATGGAATTGTAAATGATTCACTTCGATATGCATGCTGGAATCCGGTTTTGTATCAGATTCCGAAAGGTGATTTACTTCTATTTTATAAAGTAGGGCCGAACGTAGTGAAATGGAAAGGATTCATGATGTCTTCAAAAGATCATGGAAAAACATGGTCGAAGGCAGCAGCTTTGCCCGAAGGGTTTCTGGGTCCGGTAAAAAACAAGCCGGTTTTACTATCCAACGGAACATTATTATGCCCCTCGAGTACGGAAGGAAATGGCTGGAAAGTGCATTTCGAAGCCACATCTGATTATGGCAAAACCTGGAAAAAAATTGGTCCGATTAATGATGGTAAAACCATCAACGCTATTCAGCCAAGCATATTAGTTTATAAAAATGGTGACTTACAGATTTTATGCCGAAGTCAAAACCGGTCTATTGTAGAATCGTGGTCAAAAGATCAGGGTAAAACCTGGTCCGAAATGCGGGCTACAAATATGCCCAATAATAATTCCGGAACCGATGCCGTAACCTTGCTTGACGGACGGCAGTTTTTGGTTTATAATCATGTTAAAACACCTGAAAAAGAAAAGAAAGGTCTGAGAACACCATTAAATCTGGCTATTTCCAAAGATGGGATTAACTGGGAAGCTGCACTGGTGTTGGAAGATTCACCAATCAGCCAGTATTCTTATCCGTCGGTAATCCAGTCGGCTGATGGAATGGTGCATGTTGTGTATACCTGGCGGCGTGAGCGGATTAAATATGTAAAAATTGATCCTTCAAAATTGAAAACGAAAGCTATTCTGGCAGAAAGTTGGCCGGAACTTGGTCAATAAAAAATGTTAAAAAGGGTTTTGCCACGAAGACACGAATTATAGTGAACTATTTTTTCGTGTCTTTGTGTCTTCGTGTCAAAATTTTGTTTAAGCAGGGTAGGACAGCAATCTATTCGTCTAGAATACCAAGCTACGACTGTTCATTTAATTTTAATCAGACAATAATATTTATGTCTTTGTTCAACCGTCAAATTATCCTCGGTTTAATTATCCTGATTTTCGTTTCAAGTATTTCTTACGGACAACAAAATCTTAAACTTTGGTATAAACAGCCTTCCGGACAATGGGAAGATGCATTGCCGGTGGGTAACGGTAAATTAGCTGCTATGGTGTTTGGCGGGGTAACTGAAGAACGGATTCAGTTTAATGAAGAGACGTTATGGACCGGTGAACCAAGAAGTTATGCTCATAAAGGTGCATATCAATACCTGGGACAGATCAGGACATTACTGAACGACGGCAAACAGAAAGAAGCTGAGGATTTGGCTATGAAGGAATTTATGAGTGATCCGATTCGGCAAATGGCATACCAGGCGTTTGGAGATTTATATATAGATTTTCCTGGTCATGAGAATTTTACTGATTACAAAAGAGAACTGGATCTTGCGGAGGGCATCAGTCGTGTCAATTATAAAAGTAACGGTATAAGTTATTCAAGAGAAGTTTTTGCAAGTTATCCGGCCAATGCAATATTGGTTAAATTGGGTAGTGATCAGTCCGGTAAGTTGAATTTTTCAGTTCGCATGGATGCCATTCACGCTTTTAAAAAAGTGACAGGAAAGGGAAACCAATTGAACCTGACTGTGAAAGTAGACAAAGGTGTTCTGGATGGAGTTGCAAAAGTAAAGGTGATCACGGATGGCAAACTGGATCAGGCTAATGGTATCATTTCTATTCAAAATGCTACGACGGCTACCATCGTTTTATCCGCAGCAACAACATTCGTTGACTATAAAACAGTCAATGGAAAACCTGATGAAAAGGTTACAGCTATTTTAAAGAATATTCCTGCTTATGAACAGGCGAAAAAAGAGCATGTGACTGATTATCAGAAACTTTTTTCAAGATTTAAATTTGAATGCCGGCAAAAGAAAATGCTCTCTTGCCAACAGATGAACGCCTTCTCAAATTCAGGTCAAATCCTGACGATCCTGCATTTCTTGCCTTGTACGTACAATATGCCCGCTATTTACTCATAAGCAGCAGTCGACCCGGAACTCATCCTGCAAATTTACAGGGAAAATGGAATCACAAACTTGATCCTTCCTGGGATAGTAAATACACGGTCAATATCAATACAGAAATGAATTACTGGCCGGTGGAAATGACGAATCTGAGCGAATGCCATGAGCCGCTTTTTGCCATGATCAAAGATCTTTCGAAAACGGGTGCAGAAGTGGCAAAACAACATTACAATGCAAATGGCTGGCTGGTGCATCACAACACTGATATTTGGCGTGGTGCTGCTCCGATTAACGGCTCCAACCATGGGATTTGGGTAACCGGCGGTGCCTGGTTGAGCTTACACCTTTGGGAACATTATCGTTTTACACAAGACAAAGAATTTTTAAGAAAAACTGCTTATCCTTTAATGAAAGGAGCCGCGGAATTTTTTACAGAATTTTTGGTAAAAGATCCTAAAACCGGTTTCCTGATCAGTTCTCCATCGAATTCTCCTGAAAACGGAGGATTGGTGGCAGGCCCAACCATGGATCATCAGATTATCCGGGGACTTTTCCAGGCTTGTATTGAAACCGCTGAAATCTTAAAGACTGATCAGCAATTTGCATTAAAATTAGAAGGTTTAATTCCAAAAATAGCACCTAATAAAATTGGGAAAGCGGGACAGTTACAAGAATGGATGACAGATATGGACGATACAACCAACCATCATCGCCACGTTTCACATCTTTGGGGCGTTTATCCCGGTGAAGAAATTACTCCTGCTGCAACGCCGGATTTATTAAATGCAGCAAAAAAATCGCTGGAATTTCGTGGAGACGATGGAACGGGATGGAGTTTGGCATGGAAAATTAATTACCAGGCCCGCTTTCTGGATGGCGATCATGCTTACACAATGATCCGGAAATTATTCAATCCGATTATGGATGCATCAGTAAAAAAAGGCGGCGGAGGTTCTTATCCCAATTTGTTTGATGCTCATCCACCATTTCAGATCGACGGAAATTTTGGAGGTGCCGCCGGAATTCTGGAATTGTTGGTACAAAGCCATCTGGGAGAACTGAATTTACTACCTGCATTGCCATCAGCATTACCCGAAGGAAAAGTATCCGGATTGATTGCCAGAGGTGCATTTGAACTCACCATGAACTGGAAGGACGGCGAATTGCAATCAGTTAATATTCTTTCCAAAGCCGGAAACAGATGTTCAGTAAGATACGGTGAAAAGACGGTTTCGTTTCTCACGGAAAAGGGCAGGACTTATAAACTGACCGGAGATTTAAAAGTGTTGTAATCAGAAGTTCTGTTCATTTGTAGTATGCCAATCCGGTGGCCTTTTCAAGTCGGTTCTTACATATTATGTTTTGTTTTTCTTCTTATTATATTCTTTACTTTCTATAATTATTTAGAAATAAGATTATTCTCAGTAATTTATTTTCTTTTTTAATAAAACTCTTGCGATTACTAAACCTCTTGTCTAATTTTAAGGTAAAATAGTATTTAAACGAAAATTTTACTTTCGTTTACTTATTTCTCATCTATAAAAAGCTAAATTAATGAAACAATTTTTCTGTTTTATGCTGGTTTTGCTCTGCTGCAATTCCGGTATTATGGCTCAATCCTTGCGGAGTATAAAAGGCACCGTTACAGGAGAAAATGATAAGGAGCCGCTCCCCGGAGTCAGTGTCGTTATTAAAGGCACACAAAAAGGTACAATTACCGATGCGGAAGGTGCTTATCAACTTGAAATTGAAGACGCAGGTACGATACTGGTTTTCAGTTTTGTAGGCTACGTTCCGAAAGAGATTCCCGTTGGTAACCAGAGCGTTGTGTCGGCAGCGCTTGCTCAGGAAAGCAAAGCGCTTGAAGAAATCGTGGTGGTAGGTTATGGCACGCAACGCAAAACGCAGGTAGCAACTGCTGTGGGAAGTATTGAAGGTGCATCCATTGCCCAGCGTGGAACAGTGAATCCGTTGCAGGGAGCTCAGGGGCAAATTGCCGGTGTGGATATTTCGGCAGGATCGGGTCGTGCCGGATCGGGTTTTGCGGTTCAGATCCGCGGCCAGAATTCCCTGGCTGGTGGTCAGCCGCTGTATGTGGTCGACGGTGTAATTGTTTCTGATATTAACTTTTTGAATCCGCAGGATATTGCCAAAATGGATGTTTTGAAAGATGCGGCTTCTACTGCAATTTATGGTTCAAGAGGTTCAAATGGAGTTATTTTGGTGACTACGAAAAATGGTAAATCTATCAAAGGTGGTGGTGCTACTATTTCTTACGACGGTTATGTGGGTGTGAAAAAAGTAGCACGTTTGCCTAATTTTATGACCGGGCCGGAATTCTGGGAGTATCGTCAAAATACCTTCATTTCTCCTGAATTAATAGCGGGACGTGAAAACTACGACAATACAATTGGCTCACTTGGGAATCCTGTTGTACTGGAAAGAGTAGCAAATAACGACTATACAGACTGGATAGATTTGACTTTGAAGGATGGAAAACAGTCTAATCACTGGCTGACGGTTTCAGGTACGAGCGACAATGGTTCCATGCAGTATCTTATCGGAGCCGGTTACCAGGGCGAAGAAGGAAATCTGATCAATGAAAGCCTGGACCGCTATAATTTTAAAGCAAGTGTCGATGGCAAGATCAATAAAAACTGGTCGGCCGGGATGAGCTTTAATTTCTCTTTGACCAACACAGAAAGAGGAAGTGACGATGCCGTTCGGAACGCTACCAATATGGCTCCTTTTTTTAGTCCGTATAATCCTGATGGTACGCTCATGTTCCGTCCGGGACAAATTCCTGTTCCAAATTCTACGGTCATTTCAAGCTACACAAGCACGGTAAATCCATTATTGGAAATACCTAATACAGAAAACAATACGCGCCGGACTTTCGGAGTGGGTAACATTTATCTGCAATATTCTCCTGTGAGCTGGATCGACATCCGTTCTACATTTTCCCCAAGTCTTAATTTTGAGCGCAACGGACGTTACTGGGGATCACTTACAGGCGTAGGGGCTGGATTGTTGCCAGATGCGGAAAGAGGCAATGAGCAATCGCTGAACTATATATTTGACAACGTTGCCACAGTTCGCAAGACATTCGGCGCCCACAACTTTACATTTACAGGACTGTATAGTATGCAGAAAAACCGGTACGAAAGTGACGGTATGCGGGTCAATGATCTTCCGTTTAATTCATCTTATTATAACCTGGGCTCATCCACTAACAGGCAGGCAGCCAATAGTGCTTTTAGTCAGTTTTCTATCCTTTCGTATATGGCGAGGTTAAATTATGTGCTGAAAGATAAATACTATGTTACACTGGCAACCCGCTGGGACGGTTCTTCCAAGCTGGCCGAAGGTCAGAAATGGTCATCATTCCCATCAGCTGCAATTGGCTGGCAATTATCAGAAGAAAATTTCCTGAAATCCGTTAATCAGATCTCAGAACTTAAGCTTCGGTTGAGTGCCGGTGTTGCTGGTAACAACAACAATATCAGTGCTTATGAAAGCAATATGACGTTAAGTGATCCAACGTTTTATGATTTTGGCGGCAATACTGCGCTGGGTTATTCTCCAAGCAGGCTTCCAAATCCGGGATTGACCTGGGAACGTACTACCGAATTTGATCTTGGACTTGATTACGGGTTTTTCCGCAACCGCGTTACCGGTACTATTGATGTTTATAACAAACTGTCAAAAGGTGTGTTGATGAACCGGAATATTCCATTGGAAACCGGGTGGTCGTCCATTAAGGACAATGTTGGTTCTGTCCGTAACCGTGGTATTGAGTTTTCTATCAGAACATTGAATGTTACCGGCAAGAATTTTACCTGGACAACATCGCTTAATTTCTCGAGAAATCAGAATTCGATCGTAAACCTTCTTGATAAAAAAGAAGATCTGATAGGTAACTGGTGGTTTATCGGTCAGCCGATCAATGTTAATTATACCTACGTTTTTGACGGAATCTGGCAGGAGAGCGAGCGCGCAACAGCAGTGAAATACGGTCAGTTGCCCGGTCAGGCAAAGGTGAGAGACGTTAACAACGATGGTAAAATAAGCAGTACTGACGACCGCCAGATCATCGGACAAAAAGATCCTAAATGGACCGGAGGATTTTCTACGCAGCTGACATACAAAAACTTTGATCTTTCTGCGTCACTTTTTGCCCGTCAGGGAATGCAGATTTATAGTGCTTTTCACAGCAATTTTATTGCTTACAGCGACCGTGGTACCAACAAAATCTACAACGATTATTATATGGCGCCCAACAAGGTTACACCAACGCGCAGCTCGAACACTTATCCAATGCCCAACAATATCGGACCGTATTGGGCTGGTGTAAATGGCGTAGGCTTTTATAAAGATATTTCTTTTGTGAAAGTTCAGAACATCTCATTGGGATATAACTTGCCTGCTTCGTTATTGAAAAAAATTGGAATTAAAGACCTACGTGCCTATGTGAATGTGTTAAATCCATTTGTCTGGACCAAATTCGACGGTTTTGATCCTGAGGCAGCGAGTGGAATTGATGCTTCTTCAAGAACGGATGTCAGCAATACAACCACAGGTTCAATCAACAATACCGCGCCATCTACAATTACCTATCAGTTTGGTGTGAATCTTAAATTTTAAATCTTGAGATAAAATGAAAATATCAAAAATTACCGGATTTCTGCTAAGCCTATTCTTTTTGAGCGGATGCAGCGATTATTTGAAAGAAGATAATAAGTCAAATATTGTATCAGATGATTATTACGCAACTACGGAAGGTTACGAAAAGCTGATCAATTCTGCTTACTCTTCCCTGAGAAGCGTTTATAGTGCACCGTGGGTTTTTTGTGCCGGTACAGATATGTATGCGGAAGGCAGAACACAGCAACCAGTTGGATTGAGCGAATACCAAAACCTGATCGCAGATGATGCTGATGTGTTGTCATTTTACACTAATCTATACAAGGGAATACAGATAATTAATACGGCGCTTTACTTCAATGACAAAACGGCCACAGCATCTACTTTGCCAGCCCGTAAAGGCGAAATGAAGTTTTTGAGAGCGTATTACTATTTCCTTGCCGTACAGACTTTTGGTGGAGTAGGCATTGTAACCGACCGGTTCACAAATCCAGTTGATGAATTCAAAAGAGATTCGGCGCCGGCTGTGTATGACTTTGTAATCAGTGAGATGAATGAAGCATTAGGTCTTGTCCCTGAGACTGTTACTAATGCTGAGTTTGGAAGAGTAACCAAAAGAGCAGTTCGTCACATGCTTGCAAAAGTCCACCTGACACGTGGCTATGAAACTTTTGCCAATGCGGACGATTTCAAAACTGCGGCTACTCTTGCTGACGCTGCAATTAATTCACAGGCTCTCACGATCAGTTTTGAAGATCTGTTTTATCCGGGCAAGGATATTAATGCTGAAGTGTTATTTTCAATCCAGTTTGCACCAGGTTCATTGCCGACAGAAACAACCGGAGGAAATACACAATCTGCCTATTTTGGTCCTTATTTTGGCGGTCAGGGAGCTGTTTTGGGTTATCCCAACCGTACCTACGCGCTTTGTCCGACTATGTATACTTTTGATCTTTTTACCAAGGATGATGCACGTTTTGATGCCACATTCATGATCTATTTCTATGCCCGTTATTACGATTATTATACCAAAAGTGCTGAGAGAAACACATTGGTTGTTCAATATTACTATGCACCAAAATGGATGAACAGTGCTGCGGATATTGCTGCATGGCGTGCTGCTGATCCGGCAAGAAGGGCTAAAACAATCGTTTATCCGTATTCCAAAGAGTGGGAAGCAAACCGTACTGTAGTGTTAGATAATTATACACCTTCGGTGAAAAAATTTGATGATCCAAACTCGCAATTTGGTACAAACAGCAGTACGAGGGATTTTTTCCTGGCAAGATTAGGAGAAACTTATCTGATTGCGGCTGAGGCATATTTCAAATCAGGCAACAATGCACTTGCAGCTGAAAGAATAAATGCCGTAAGAAAAAGAGCGGCGAAGCCAGGTATTGACCTGAGCATTAAGGCAACAGATGTAAATATTAACTTTATATTGGATGAAAGAGGGCGGGAGCTGGTTGGTGAATATCACCGTTGGTTTGATTTGAAAAGAACCGGCACACTGATAGAACGCAGCAAAATATACAACAAAGATGTTAAAAAATGGTATGATACTGGCAGCGATCCGTTCAAAGGGGTAGGTGGTGCACTTAAAATTTTAAGACCAATCCCGAACCGTGCACTAGACCTGAATCAGGGTGAATTCGCGCAAAATCCGGGTTATTAAATATTAATTTAAAATATTGATAATCAGTAAATTAAGCCGGTAATTATTCCTGATGATTACCGGCTTGCTGTTTAGTTTAAAATTTTAAAGCTTTATGCATCATTCAACAGGAATCTGGAAAAGACACCTCATGGGCAATCTGGAACCATTCCGATACGGCTCTGCCGATTTTATCCAAAAAAGTGTTCAGGCAATTTTGATTGTGGAGAATATGGCAAGGACGTACTGGAAGCTTTTGAACAGGAGGGAGAAATTGCACCAAAACTTTTACGCCGGTTTGGAATTACCAATGAAAACAGACAAACGCTGACTTTGGGAATGACGATGAGCAAGCTGGTAAATCCAAAAAAATACCGTCTGGCCGGAACTTTATAACTCCGACGGACCGATAGGAGAAACTTTGACGGAATATGTTGAAAAAGGAGTTAAAGGTGAAAAACATATTGGAGAAACGCCGCTTCAGATTATTGATGAAGTGGTAAAACATGGTAAACTGTCCGTGGAGGCAATTGAACGTGCTGCGACTCAGGTGAACAAGAATAAGGAGGAATTTGCCCGGGTTAAAAATGACATGTATTGCAATCAGGCGCTTGCTGATTTCTTTTCAGAAAAGGTAAAAGCTGCATATTTGGTATTGAAATACATTTATTCAAAAGATATTTCGGATCTTAAAAGTGCGCTTCCACATCTTGAGAAAAGTGTTGTCTATTATCAGAAACTGGCGGATTTGACCAAGGATACTTACCTCTATTCTAACAGTATGCAAAAGGATTTTCAACTCCTGCAAACCTTGAAACTGACGCAAGCAGCAATGATTACGGACAGGCAGAAGTGAAAATTTCATCAGCACTGGCAGTTACCGGATTACCTCCGGTGAATATCCATACTTATTATTTTCCGGCAGGGAACAACACACTTGTACTCGGCAAAGGCAAATCGCTGATACTTGGTTTTATCAACGGGAACATTGAAATAAAACCTCATAGCGCTTCCATGGAAAATGGTGGAGAGTAAAAGAACATTGATTGGTTATTTGAATAACTTCTAGTAAGGGAGCGTGGATAAGTCTCTTCTTTTATTTTTGCCCCACTTATAGCGATGAGTCCAGTAAGCAGTTTTCATTGAAAGTAAGCCAAGTCCGGCTCCAAAAAGAACATCGCCAAGGTGATGTTTATTATTTGCAATGCGCAAAAGCGCTGTGGTACCGGCCACAGTATAGGCTGCATAGGGTATCCATGGAAGGCGATCTTTATATTCTTCACTTAAAAATGTTGCAGTAGCAAAGGCCTGGCCTGAATGTCCGGAGGGAAATGACCTGTAATCACTTCCGTCAGGCCTAAGTTCGTGGGTTGCTATCTTTAAAAGATTAGTGGAAGCATAAAACATTATTTCCCCTTTTATAAGAATTGCTGTCCTGTTTAAAAAGTCGTTTTTTGATTTTACCCCAAATACATCCAGACCGTATGCAATTGGCAGCGATACATATTCCAGATAATCATCCAGGTTTGTACGAAAGTTGCCGAAATGTTTATTCCGTTGCTCAACGATTTTGTATTTGATCTGGTCCTTAAAAAAAATAGTGGTGAATGCTCCTGATCCCATTAGAATGCCAGGAACATAAAGCTTATTGGATTTAAACTCAAGTGGCCTGTTTATGATAAGAGAATCTGCCTGCTGGCTGAAAGAAGGAAACGAAGCCAGGAAAAACAATGATAAAATAAACCTGTTGAGAGGCAAAACTTTTGTAAATGAAAATGGCATTAATGACAAAAATAGATTTGTGAAAATTACTATGATTAGCTATGCTAACAGAATTGATAGGTAAATAAACTTACAACCCAATTCTGATTTTTTTCCGGATTAAGCAAATTTAATTATGCCTGAAACACGCAACATGAACCAGATGTAAATAACGCCATTGAAAGACAAACATTTTCTCAATCCTGATTATTATTGATGCTCTTAAATGTGGTTGTTAAACTGTTAAAGTCGCTTATATTAAAATAACTTTTTCATATAAGAATAAAGAAAAATCCCGGAAATACTTTAATGTTTACGGAAAGCATTGATATTTGGATTTTATATGATAATAAAACGTAAATCTAAACGTGCTGAACAAACTTTACCATTTTCTACTACTGATGTTATTCATGTTTTTTGCTGTTTTACCTGCACGGGCACAGCAAAAAACAATAAATGACAGTATTACCATAGCCGTAGGTCCGGAGTACAATAAGGTAAGTAAGCTTCATAAAATATTTTTAGGCAGTCATAACCGGGCAGTGTGGGCTGCTCCGGTGAAGTTGCGTATTTTGCATTTGTCCACCGAAAAAGGAGGACTGAAAATTTTGCAGCTGGGTGGTGGTAATCAAACCCGTTCTTTGCGGTTACAGGACTCATCCGGGCGGCAGTGGGTATTGCGAACCCTACAAAAATATCCCGATCGTAAACTGTCAGATAATCTAAAAAAAACAATTGCCAGTGACATTTTGCAGGATCAGGTATCAGCAACGCATCCATTTAGCTCTCTGGTAGTACCCCCGTTAGCACAGGCGCTGGAAATTCCTCACGCGAATCCGGAAATTGTTTATCTGGCTGACGATCCGGCTTTGGGAAATTATAATACTGATTTTGCAAAGCAGGTATTTTTGTTTGAAGAACGTACGCCATTGGATGCTGACAAAACATATAATACGCAGTCGGTTCAGAAAAAAATCCGGGATGATAACGATAATAGTATTGATGAAAAATTAGTGTTGCGGGCCCGTTTGCTCGACATGCTGCTAGGTGACTGGGATCGCCATGAAGACCAATGGCGGTGGGAAAGAATTAAAGGAAAAAAGGGCGACACCTACATGCCCATTCCCCGCGACCGCGACCAGGTATTTTATAAAACAAGTGGTATTTTTCCCTGGTTTGTATCGCATGGATGGCTGCGCTCCAAGTTCCAGCCATACGAAAATCAAATACGCGATATCAAAACCTGGAATGTACAAAATCAATCTTTCGACAGATATTTTCTCAACCAGCTAGGTGAAGAGGATTGGAAAGAACAAATAACACTGGTACAAAAAACGCTTACTGATGAATTGATAACAAGCTCGGTCAGGATGATGCCTGATACTGTTTTTAAAATTTCAGGTAATCATATTATTGCTAAATTCATTTCACGCCGGAATTTGCTAATGGGGCAGGCACTTGAATATTACCGTTTTTTATCAAAAGATGTTGAAATACCTGCCACCGACAAACACGATAATTTTGACATCAATAATAATGCTGATGGAAGTTTAAAGGTGGCTGTCAGCAAGATAAAAAAGGATGGAACTATTGATCATGTTACTTATGAACGTACTTTTTATCCGGAAATAACAAAAGAAGTACGTTTATACGGCTTCGACAACAGTGATCGGTTTACGGTAACAGGCTCGAATTCCTCACCGGTAAAAGTTCATATTATAGTCGGAAGCGGAGAAGACAGTGTGAAAATAGCCGGCAATCTTCACGACAAACATCAAATTTATATTTACGACCGTAAGGATGAGAAAAACAGCTTCCCTTCATCTTCAAAGGCTTTACTACGGTTATCAAATGATACTTTAGTGAACAGTTATGATAAACAAAGCTTTCTATATGACCGGTTTGCGCTGATTACAACCGGCACTTACGGGGTAGATAAAGGGGTGTCACTGATGGGAGGTTTTACCTACGAAAAGCACGGTTTTAGAAAAGAACCTTACGCTTACCGGCACGAATTGTTGGCGGAATATTCGATCGCACGCAAATCATTTTTAATCACATACTCCGGCGATTTTAAAAAAGTTGTGGGAAATAATAACCTGATGATCAATGTCAGATCCAGAGGCCCAAATAATGTGAGCAACTTTTTTGGTATTGGTAATGAAACAGTTTTTGTCAATGAAGGAAGAAAAGAGATCAATTATTACCGCAATCGATATGACTATGTGACAAGTGATGTGTCACTTTACCGGGATGTCAGAAACTGGCGGTTCAGTGCCGGGGTTGCCGGACAATATTATAATAGCAAGCGGGAAAACAATACAAAAAAATTTCTCAATGATTATGATGCACAAAATCCCGGGGAAAAGGTTTTCACCAACAAAGGTTATCTTGGTTTTCTAATCAATGCCATGTATGATACACGTAATAAAGGAATCATGCGCGTTGGTGGCGTATACTGGACTACGACACTGGGAGGATATACCGGGATCGCAGGCAGCCACAAAAAATACACGCAGCTTTCATCGGAGTTTGGCTTTACGATTAATCCGGGCCGGGATTCTGTTTGGATCATCACCAACCGAACCGGGGGAGGATCAGTATTTGGTGAGCCCGAATATTTTCAAAAGGAAAGACTGGGAGGACTTGCAAATTTGCGGGGCTTTAATACAGGTCGCTTTACAGGGCAGCAGATGATTTACAACGATCTGGAAATGCGCTTAAAACTTTTTGATTTCAAATCGTACCTGTTACCGGGTTCGGTCGGTATTATCGCATTCAATGATGTAGGCAGGGTATGGGTACCTAATGAAAATTCCAACAAAATACATGTGGGCTACGGTGGCGGTATTTATATAATTCCTGCACAAATGCTGGTTTTTGAAGTTATGATTGGTGTTTCACGAGAGCGGGTTATTCCTTATTTCTCACTGGGATTACGGTTAAATTAAGATTATTTAAAAAAAACTGCTACTCTGCTTCCCGATGTTCAATACGAGCATTGGGAAGTTCTTTTTCCAGGGATTCACGATATTTAACACAGCCGCGCATAAATTGGGGCCATGGCGGCACAGCTACATCAGGCAGCGTCTTTTCGGGCAATAAATCCCAGAGTTTTGGGTGGTGCCAACACAACTCATGACCGGAATAATCCCGGTGCTCGCGAATTCCTGTTCTGAGTTTCTTAACCTCATTAATTAACCATTCACGGCTTTTATCGTCTAAATCGTTATCTGAAAAAGAGTTATTTGCAGCTTCCATATTTCATAACCATTTTTACGTTTTCATTGATCTGAAATGGGAGATTATAATCTCATAATGCTATCATTCAGGATCTTTGACATGATAAATGAATTTACATTATTTCAACTAATCATCTAAATACATCACACAAAAAAGATTTTAGATTAGTAAATACTTTAGGTAAATCAACTTCTGCTTACATATTTTATCAAGCACTATTTGGCTGACTAATTTTTCAAAACACGGTTAATTGAACTCCATGTTGTAGGTTCCGGCCGTAAGTGTCTGTGAGAAAAAATCATAAGCTTTGTTCGCACTTCTCATTTTTAGAAGACGAGTTAGATTCATTATTTTTTTGGTTAATTTAAAACAGGAATTGCCATCGAATGTCATACGTTTGGGAAGAAGACGGTACAAATGTATTTTATTCAGGAATCGGTATTTTAGGGATTATATCAAAAGGGATAACTTTTATATGAATAGAGGGGATTTGTTATAGTAACGGGATTTGGGAAGGGATCGGGAATTTAGGATTTTTAGCTTTTGGTTTATTGTGGCTTGCAAATTGTGTATTGTAAAGTGTAACACAATCACAAAACGTTCCTCTGGAACGTAATAATCTGTGCTTAATATTTATTACTACCCACGAAACTATGGGACGAATGGTAGGAAGTCTGCCGTAATTCACATTAAGTAGCTCTATAACAAAGGCGTCCCGTAGGAACGTTTGGTGAGGAATCTGACATTTTAAAATGCACCACGAGGGCGAAATTTCACTATTTTTACCCTCGTTACTAAACAAGGGTAAATTTTGCCCTTGTTTAGATCTACGGACATGGCTTATAATGCATTATCTCCTTTCAATGATTTGACTGATCTGCTCTTTTTCAAGCGTCGGTTGCAGAAAAAGTAACTGAAAATCATGCTACAAAAGAAGTAATACACTATAAAGACGCTTTATGGTATGGAATTGAACAAACAACAAAACGTCCCATTTTGACTACCAATCTCTTTATTGCAATCGTTCAGATAATAAAGGAGAATGGCACGGGAATAAGAAATTAATGGACGATGATAAAATATATAAGTCAGTAATCACCGTTAGCAGCTAGCGCACGACCCATTACAAACCCAAACAAAAACGACCGTTTGAACAAAGCATATTCGGACGTTTAAACAAAGTCGTGATGGTTTCTGCAACATACCTTTGTCCTAACAAAACATAATCACAAAATGGGACAGAACAATTATAATGGAGCGTTGCAAAGGCCGGTCGGCTCAGGATTTAACGCAACGTCAACTACAAATGATGTAATCAAAGGCGTTGACCTTACAGGGAAAATTGCTATTGTTACAGGCGGAAACACAGGTATTGGTTTGGAAACAGTAATAACGCTTTCCAAAGCCGGAGTCACAGTCATTGTACCTGCAAGAGATGTTGAAAAAGCTAAGGTAAATCTGCATGGAATTGCCCGTGTTGAAATAGAAGAAATGGACTTAATAAATCCTGATTCTATTAACAGTTTTGCTAAGAAGTTTCTGGCTTCAGGAAGACCGTTGCATTTGCTCATTAATAACGCAGGAATTATGTTTGTGCCTTTACGCCGTGATGCAAGAGGGTATGAATCACAACTGGCAACTAATTATCTGGCGCAGTTTCAGCTAATAGCCAAATTATGGCCGGCACTTAAAAAAGCGAACGGAGCAAGGGTAATAAATGTATCTTCTCTGGGACATCATTTTGCACCTTTCAATTTTGACGATCCGAATTTTGAACATCGTGAATATGAAACATTGCAAGGGTATGGACAATCAAAAACCGCTGTTAATCTTTTTTCGCTTGAATTAGACAATCGCGCAAAATCATTTGGTGTCAGAGCCTATTCATTACATCCCGGCAATATTTTTGGAACAGAATTAGCCAGGGAAGCGCCATTTGAATTATTGCAGCAAATGGGGTTTGTTGATGCAGAAGGTAATATTTTGCCCGAAGTTATCGCACAATTGCTGACTGTTCCGCAAGGTGCAGCCACAACAGTTTGGTGTGCCACAAGTCCATTGCTTGACGACATCGGCGGCGTATATTGCGAAGCTGTTGAAGTAGCAGAATTAACAACCGACGCCTCAGCTTACAATGGGGTGATGGCCTATTCTCTGGACGAAGAAAATGCAAGAAAATTATGGAAATTGAGTGAGGATTTGACAGGTATTCAATTTCAGGTAGATTAATAATTTAACTGCACAAGTAATATGGGGTATCAATTAACATACAAATACATAACAGATGATATCAAGCTTAGTCAATCAGAAGAAAAGTTTTTTAAATCTGATCTGACATGGGATTGCCATATGCTTGTGTGGTTCATTTCGGGTGAAGCAAAGGTTATTCAGGCAGATAAAACTTATTTTTTTAAGAAGGGCGATATTTTTCTGATTCCAAAAAATCAATTACTGACCGTTATCACTTATAGCAAAAACGGGCTGCCGCACAAATCAGTGATAATGCATTTAACTACGGAGCGGCTAAGAGATTTTTATGCCAATCTTAACATAAATACGAAAGCTTCATCAACACAAAAAATTCATGTTTTCGATAATCATCCTTTATTGGAAAGTTGTCTTGCTTCGCTGATTCCATACTTTGACATGCAGGGGATATTTCCTGAAAACATCGCTTCATTAAAAATTACAGAAGCAATCTCTATTCTCCGGACTATCGACAAAGAGATTGATCAAATTCTGGCCAACTTTGAAGAACCAGGAAAAATTGACCTGGCCGCTTTTATGGAAAAGAATTTTCTGTTCAATATGCCTTTGGAGAGGTTTGGCTATATGACAGGCCGTAGTCTGACTACTTTCAAAAGAGACTTTTATAAGGCGTTCAAAGCGACACCGCAAAGATGGCTTACTCAAAAACGGTTAGAACTGGCACATTATCAACTTGCGGAAAAGAAAAAGAAACCTGTTGAAGTGTATTACGAAACCGGGTTTGAGAACCTGTCGCATTTTTCTTATGCTTTTAAAAAGCATTTTGGTTATTCTCCAACAGCATTAACAGAACAAAAAGCAAGTCTTTGATAGTAATTTTAATGTTGTTTTTTAAAAATTTCAGGATGGAGAAATAAAACAACTTACGTTGAACTGATATAGAATTATTCTTTTCAGAACAATTTATTTCTCCTGAATCTTTTTCCTGTACTTTAATCCGAATTCGATTAGAGCATTAATTACGGGCTGATTTTCAATGGCGTGATCGGTTAATGCGTAAGAAACCGTAACAGGTTTTGTATTATTTACCGTCCTTGTAATCAATAAATTTTCCTCCAAATCCTGTAATTCTTTTGACAGCACTTTTGGGGTTATGCCAACGGATGTTTCTAGCATGTCCTTAAAACGCATGGTATTATAATGGTATAAATTGAGCAGGATACAAAATTTCCACTTTCCGCTCAATAACTCAATAGCATCCCGCAATGCCAATGTTCTTTGTCTGGAATGCTCCATGTCACAATCTTTCGTTTCAAAAATCATAGTCACTTTCTTTTAGGTAATCAATAGCAAATGTATAGTTATTTTCCAATACGTTTGATCCGAAATAAATAATATAAGAAATGAAAAAGACAATTTTTATTACAGGAGCCTCAGCAGGCATAGGTAAGGCAACCGCTAAACTATTTGCTGCAAAGGGATGGAAGGTTATTGCGACCATGCGCAAGCCCGAAAACGAAACAGAACTGAATCGACTGGAAAATATTACCTTGCTTCCTTTGGATGTAACCAATCCTGAACAAATTAAAGATATAACGCAAAAAGCGCTGGCTTTGGGCGATGTAGATGTCGTGTTTAATAATGCGGGCTATGCTCTGCTTGGGCCATTGGAAGCCATTACTGACGAAGAATTGGTGCAGCAAATGGAAACAAATTTTTTTGGTACCGTACGTGTTACAAAGGAGTTTATTCCAAATTTCAGGGCCAAAAAATCGGGGTTGTTTATTAACACAACTTCCTCGGCAGGACTGATGGCTTTTCCGGTTAGCTCGATGTACGATGCCAGCAAATGGGCTTTGGAAGGCTGGGCTGAGAGCTTATCGTTTGAGTTAAATCATTTTGGTATTGGTATTAAAAACATCGAACCAGGTCTGGTTTCGACTGATATGGGCGAAAGATCAGTGTTACCTTCGCATCCTGCTTATGAAGCTTTAACAGGAAAGTTTTTTGCTATGATTAGTAGTCCTGAAACTAAAATGTCTACTCCCGAACAAATTGCTGAGGTGGTGTACGAAGCCGCCACCGATGGTACTGATATA
>Ga0247739_10000183_pt1 | contig 21435 bp, 13 predicted proteins | sample UWRJL058202B2_FD_180943 | JGI IMG/M metagenome (GOLD analysis project Ga0247739, IMG submission 180943) | Plant litter microbial communities from Arlington Agricultural Research Station in Wisconsin, United States - UWRJ-L058-202B-2 | ecosystem: Environmental > Terrestrial > Plant litter >...
TTTAACCACAACAGCTTGGATAAAGGAGACATCGCATGTATGGGAACACCGCTAAGCTGATAAAATTTCTTACCAAGACTGCTTTTTAATAAAGTCCTTGCTACTTCTTCAGCCCGGTTATCCGCCCAAAGAATACACTGCGTTAATAGCCCCCCATGTTTATCTAAAACGATTACACTATGCATGGCCGCACTAAAAGAAATGAAGGCTGGAACGCTTGGGCCCATTTTGCCCACAACTGCATTGATGCTATTGACTACAGCACGTACTATCTCATCAGGGTCTTGTTCGCTCCAAGTTGGTTGTGGATGATGGATATCGTATGCAATAGACTCGACATCCAACACTTCCCCTGTATAGGAAAAGGCGACTGCTTTTGTGGAAGTTGTACCTATATCGACACCGAGATAATAGCTCATGGGTAAATGTACTAGCAATGGCCGTGCCGATAAATTTGCCTTATACGCATTCTAAACAAACCGAGCTATGGATTGATTGTGCCAGCTACACGACCACACATGCTGCCGTAAAAACAAATGTCTGTAAAATAAAAAAGGCCGCCGCATTTATGCAGTGGCCTTTCTAATATTTTATAATCAATTTAAACTTACAGTCAAAATCAATAAGCATTTTCCTCTCCCTTCATCGTGTTGAAAGCCGTCATTACCATAATCTTTAAATCAAGGAAAAAGCTCCAGTTTTCGATATACCACAAATCGTGTTCGACCCTTTTCTGCATTTGACCAATGGTTTGGGTTTCACCACGGAATCCATTTACTTGGGCCCAACCAGTAATACCCGGCTTTAAAAATTGGCGCACCATGTATTTTCCTATCACTTTCGAATACTGGTCTGTATGCTTGAGCATATGTGGCCTAGGTCCAACGATGCTCATGTCGCCTTTTAAAACATTAAGAAATTGTGGAAATTCATCCAAACTAGAGCGCCTTAGAAACCTTCCAATCCTAGTAATCCTTGTATCGTCTTTAGAAGCCTGTTGTAAATTGGCACTATCATTCTTTTGCATACTTCTAAACTTTAAACAGGCGAATTTTCTATTGTTTCTGCCTGTTCTGTACTGCACAAAAAATATAGGGCCTTTAGACTCGAAAATAATAATTAGCCCGATAATAGGAATGAGCCACGACAATATAAAAACGGTTACCAAGGAACTAATAACAATATCAAATAATCGTTTTTTAATGCGGTTATCTAAATCCTCTAACGGCTCTTTGCGTAACGATATTACAGGTATTTCTTGTAAATAATCAATGTGCATTTTTTGCTTAGAAAAAACCGCCAGATCAGGAACGATTTTGAAACGGATACAATTTTCGTCAGCATCTTGACTTAACTGATATACACTTGGATTATTTTCCGGAGAAATCGTGGAATAGATTTCTGTAACATGATATTTTTTACAAACGTCTAAAGCATTAGAAACATTACTTAAGATAGGAAAGTGGGACAGCTCATAAATATTTTCATATTCCTCACAAAAGCCGATTACTTTTTTATTAATTGCAGACGTTGAAAGATAGTTTGCCAGCTTTTTTGAAAGATTGTTGTAACCAATAATAACAACCTTGTTAACCAGCCAATCCTTGTTCTTAAAATACCGATAAACAACAAAGTAAACTGAGCGATTTAAAAGTAATGCCACCCAGATTCCTACAGAAACAACCACAATGAATATTCGAGAAAGCTGCATCATCCGGAAAAAGAAAAGGCAAATCATCAATACCAAAATAAGATATGTATATGCATGCATAGATACCCTGGTAAACCGTTCGAAAGACAAAATGTACCGTTCGTGATAAATATTTTTTATTAAGGCAATCGTTATCCAAGTTGTATTTAAGTATAAAATAAAGTATGCGTATTCAATATTGGATGTAATGAGCAGCTGCTTCTGAAATATGATATCAACCGAGAAGAAAACAGTGTTTATGGTGAGGAAATCTAGAATCGCCAGACTCAATTTAAGAGAACGGTAAAATCGGCTGTTCATATATATAGATTTTGTTTTAAGGGGAATTGGATTAATACGAAATACTATCGATGAAGAAACTTTTTTTCAAAGTATACTTTCGATAACAAAAACAAAAAGATTGTATTTGTAACTGCATATCTTTTGAATAATCTGCTGGGCTCCCGTACCAAACGATAAAACCATTCAAGCCCCGCATGCTGCATCCATATTGGCGCTCTCTTCTGCGAGCCAACCATAACTGGAAGCGCTCCACCAACGCCTACCATCACAGCGTTTATCCTTCCTTTCATAGCAGCCATCCACTTTTCTTGTTTTGGGCATCCTAATACTACAAAAACTAATTTTGCACCCGATTTATTTATCTTTTGAACAATCTCTTCTTCTTCCACCGAAGAAAGTTTGCGGTAAGGCGGACTGTACAATCCTGCCGTAATTAAATCCGGATAATTCGCTTGTAAATATTCGTTGGTTTTGTCCAAAATATCCTGCTCCCCACCGTAAAAATAAACTGGTATTTTTTCTTTCTCTGCTTCGTGAATCAAATCCGGCAACAGATCCATTCCGGCCACCCGCTCCTGAGTGATTCCATATATTAGTTTTAGCGCCCATGTCAACGGCATTCCATCAGGCGTAACCATATAAGCGTCACTAACAACGCCTGCAAATAATGGATCTTTTTTAGCTTCTACTAACATATGGACATTCGCAACACAAGCATAATTACTCATTTGCTCTCCGGTGGCTTGAATAATGTCTAAAACAAAATCCCGATACTTCCCCGTGCTGATATTCATACCAAGCAAGTCTATCTTTTTCATATGTAAAATGTTGAGTGTGTTTAATAACGGTGCAGGTTAAAAATTGGATTACTAAAGAGATAAGTATTGAATGAGGTAATGGAAACTATTAGGAATAACCCACAATCAATTTATTTTCAAATGGCTATTTACTATAAAAACAATGCTAATAAGAAAGCGCTTTAAGGCAATAATAACGTAAGCAATATAAGATATTTTTAATTATATGCCTTAGTTCTTACTATGTTAAAATTTGTGGCAAGTTGGTCGATGCTTGATTCCTTTTTAATTAAAGAATTGTAAATAGATAAAAGCTGCGAGGCATTTTGCTCTGGAGTATAATGTATTGTATACGTAGTTAATGCGTTTGTTTTCATCTCTTCTTTTTTTTCTTTCGGCATTTTATGCCAAGCTTCTATCTTTTGCAAAAGATCTTTACTATTGCCTACAAGAAAATGGAATCCATTATAATTATCCTGAATCATATTCTCCATTGCTCCAATTTTAGACGCAATAACGGGAACGCCACAAGCAAACGCTTCTATAATCGTCAAGGGCATTCCCTCATACCAAATAGATGGAAATATAAGAGCTGAACAATTCCGTAAAAGCGGTATTAATTTGTCCTTTTTTACTGAACCTAAAAATTCAATTTGCGAGCATTTTCTACTGATTGATTGCACGTCTTCCATCAATGGCCCATCACCCGCAATCTTTAATTTAAAAGGCGAGCCTACAAAAGCATCTAGCAAGACCCGAACACCTTTCTCTTCAGATAATCTTCCTACATATAAAAAATATTCATCGCTGGCTGTGGAAATAAATTGTGGTATATCCGAAAAATTTGCTTTTACAATTATCTGATTGGTTTTCGTTCCAATTCCTCCGCTGTGAAATAATTTCTTGGCATATTCAGACAAAACAATATATTGATTACAGAAAGACCAAGTTCCTAGCCAAGTATGCAACTTCATGGACAAGCTTATCCATAATGTAAGCAATCTAGAGTTATGATAAACACCGTTCTTTATAGCAGTCCAGGGAAATTTTTGTTTCAATGAATCCAGAAAAAGCTCACCATTATGAAAAAGCATAGCAGACGGGCACAAAAGCCTATAATTATGTAAGGTCATTACAAAGGGGACGCCTAAGCTTTTTATTGCATATACCACTGAAGGCGACGCACCAAAGTGCAGGTTATGTACATGGACAATGTCGGGATTTATCAGCTTGATTTGTTTTCTAGCTTTGCTGTATGCAGCAATATTAAATGGAAGTTGTAAAATTTTCAAGATGCTATTTCCTTCGTTGCTAAATTCAAGCAACTCGACCTCAACGCCCTTTGATTTCAATAGCGCTATTTCTTGATACACAACTGTGTCTTCCCCACCCTTGTATTTATACACACAATGAACGACTAAAACTCTCATAATTAGTTTCTATAATGTTGGATATATGCAATTCACTTACATTGCCGTTTTTTTAAATTGCGAAGCAACTTTAATAACGGTGTTCAATATTTTTCTGGTGGCCAAAGCGGGTAAACTATAAGGGCTTTTTAATTGTTTTTGAATGTCTGGCGCAGAAGAATTTGCCTTGCAGAAATTAAAAAATCTTTTCCCACTTACATCAATGGATGTTTTTAAGTAATCAATTCCAAAAGTGTTCGTAGACTCTTGATCGAAACCAATATTTGTAGTTTTAGATACTACTGGATAAACAACTTTTAAGTTGTTTTCTGATACTTGCACTTGCATTTGAATATCCCAAGTAGATATTTCTCCACTTATTTGCTTGCTCAAAGTCCGTGACAAATCCATGCCTTCTGAATCTAATCTCTTTTTAAAACCAGGTGAAGTCTCAAAAAGTTTAGCCAATGCATTCTCATCCCAAAGCACCTTCGTGAGCCGGTTATTCCAACTTGCCCATCCATAGCAGCAAAACCTAGTATGCATAACAGAATCATATGCGTAATCAGATTTCTTTAATGGAAAACAATAGCCAGAAATACTAAATACATCTTCTTCATTCCGATAGAAATCTAACGCATCTAGCATAAATCTTATATAATTGGATGACACAACCAAATCGTCTTCTATCACAATAAACTGTTCGAAATTATCTGCCAGATATGTTAATCCCTGTTGAAAATTAGGCCCAGTACTGAAATTGTTTGGTCGAAACTCTTTATAGATATTTCGAAAACCACTCAAATTGTTGATATATTCACGGGTAGCCAAAACTCCTTCCCTATCCTTTTCACCTTTATATCCATCGCTAAAAAAAATAACATCCATAGAAGCGCATTCTGGATTTTTTAAAAGTGCTTCCATAGACTTTTTAAGTTTAGCAGCTCGCTTGTAGCAAAAAACGGCTATAATTGTATTATTCATAAAGTGTTATTAAATATGATAGATATATCACCTTTTTAAACTATCCCATAGAAAGGGAAAGAGCGTCTTCATCCATAACTTACATAGTGCAGAAGGATAAGAAAGCGGGAAATAATCCCATATAAATTTTAAATACTCTTTGTAAGCAAGCCCTTTGGGACTATGTAGGTACACAAGCCGTTCTTTTAATGTAGTTTTTCTAGATTTCCAATTGTTTCCATGATCATCAATACAGTTACCTAAAAAACCTGGCGCTACCTTAATTGAGAATCCAGCCTTTTTCGCCTTGAGCGTATAATCGTAATCAGCTAATGAATGCGTAAAATGTTCTGATAAGATTCCAACTTTTTCCATTATCTTATTCGGAACAAGCATGATATTGGCATTGGCAAAATCACATTCTACACTTTGGGAACTAGGATGAACAATTTTACTTTTCCATAAAAATCTAGATTGCAGCTTCCAACCACCGTAGGAAATCTTACCTGATTCTTGGTTACAGGTACTTCCAATAATTATTGATGGCTCGGATGAATTTTGATTGTAAGTATTAAGCAGATCAGTTATAGCATGATTAAATAAATAGGTATCATCATTTAGTAATAAGAAAAAGTCCGGTTTATGGTCAAAGGCTTTACGCCAAGTATAACGCATACCACCCGCCCAGTATAAACTGCCAGTACCTTTGTAAACATTTGCCTCAGGGCAACTCTGCGCTATTGCTTCCGCCGTTCCATCAGAAGACGAGTCGTCTGTTACAAATAACTCAAGTGATACAGACGTAGGTAACTTCTGCTGCTTAAGACTTTCAATGCATGCCAATGTCTTTTGCTTACGATTGAAAGTCGTAAACATCACTGCTATCCTCATATTTTTTATTATTTAGAAAGCAAAGAAATCTTACTTACTTTTTTTCTTATCGCTCTATAGTAACTTACTATATAATATTCTAAACGCATCTTTAGCCCCAAATGGGGAACTCCTAACGTCTTCTGAACTAATGTATTAAAATAATCGTTGCTTAAATCAAAGCCGTAATTATTGAACTTGTTCATGAAGCATTCATATAACCGGAATATTCCAAACGTCTTCTCTGATGGTAAATGCCAAATTGCTAGTTCCGTATCCTTTGGTTCTACATTTCTATAAAATAATGGATTGCTCCAGATTCGCTTCATGAAATGTTCATCTGTTGAAGCCCTAAAACCATTCTTGAAATACAAATAGCTTAAGGTATGCGCCTCTTCATTAAATTTTTGTTTACCATTAGTGTGTCGCTCAAGTAACTGAGGCCATAACTCCAAAAAATCATAATAAAACTTACGTATGTTCACTACGCTGGCTAAAAAAAATTCTCCTAAGTGATACGAAGGCATTTCATTGATTTTCTGTTCTAGCAATTCCTCGTATAGGGATTTTAAATCATTTCTACTTAATCCATTAATTACATAATCAGGTAGCACATTATCCTGAAAAGAAATAAAACCTCTTTCCTTAGCAGCTTTAAACAACTCTGCTGCAGGTTTTATGAAAATGCAATCTGAGTCAAGGATTAAGTACATATCCGAATTGTTGCTGTTATTTTTAGAAATATGCTCCAATATCGAAAACTCATAAAATTGATTTTGAAATGATTTATAATAACCCTTTGGCGTTTTATAACGAAAATCAGTAAATACAATTTCTACCCCCAAATCCATCAAAGACTTACTGATTGCCTTTCCATCTACAACAGGCAGTTTTTGCACATTTGTAAATAATATGTGGTTTTCACTTTTGTTGAAACGCTTACTCGTGATGAAGTACACTAATACGCAGCGCCAATAAATATTTTGATGACTTTGTGAAGATGACAGCTGTCCAGTTTGAGGAAAATGACTCTCCTCCCCTTTTTCATCTACACATAACCATGTACATATATGATTCATACCTGACCTATTGTTTTACTATTATTTAAGTATGCAAATTCTTCTGCGCTCTTTTCATATACATTTAAATTGCCGTCCAGTAATTTATCATTGTCTTTCTCTATATAGAACATACACATTCCAACTACACCCCAAAAAATAAGTGGCAATACATAATTAAAAGAGAACAAAAGACCAGAGCAGCAGAAAGCAATCAAAATCACAGATTCTCGACTTAAATTTTTACTAAAAGCCTTGAATAATAAATAAACCAAAAAGCCATACTTAAATACCAGACCCACTATTCCGTGATAAAATAGCATTTCCATGTAGCCTTCGTGAAAATGTTGACCGCTATTTTCCGGCCACCAATCTACCAACGGATTTGGCATCTCGAATCCTTCGAAAGTCCAACCGAAGATGGGTCTGTCTAAAAAATATTGAAAATAGACTTCTCGTTGTTCAATCCTAAAATTACCTGTACTACCTTCTTTTGCAGGATTAAATATCTCACTGAAACGCTCTGATAAAAAGCCTATAAAACCAGGCATTAAGTTGGCTATAAAAAAACAAACTACTAATACTGCAATAAAAGCTGCAATTGTAAGATTCGCAATCCTAGAAAGGTTTTGAATTTTATTCCTGATACTGCTTATGAAGTAAAAAAACAAAGCTACACATGTACTACTCCACACAGACCTATGCTGATGTACGATAATAAGACCAAAACAAATAACCAATGGCAAAATATATTTTCTTTTTTTTGTATCCAGCAATTGGTTCAAATACCATAATAAAGGAATGATCATCATAAATATATGGCTGGCGTGAATTATCCTGACATCACCAGAAAACGGTCCATAATCACCCATTTCAACCATTTCTAAACTAAACGAAAAACCTCTGCCAAATAAGGCCATAAAGACTAAGTAGGTAATCAAGTAAAATTTAGCCAAAAACTCAAGCAGGTCTACATCCATCTTACGCATTATGTACTTTATAAATACGATGTAAACAATGGGAAACATGACCGTGAACATGGTCAACTGCTTAAAAAAAGAATTATACTTAACCAATGATTCCAAAACCAACCGGAGCATCAATAAAGAAAACACTGTAATTATAATTCTTTCGGACTTTTTTAAATCACCAAACTTATATAGCATAAAGCCATAAATCAAAATGCCAAGCAGCTTTTGATGGCCTTCAATAATGAGTGAATTACGAATAAAAATCCATGAAAAAATTCCCTCCATTAAAAAGAAAGTCAGGAATAAAATCAAAAACTCTCCGACATAAAACCTATAACTCAGTATTGTAATGATTTTATTCATCTGTCCTTGCTCTATTTAAATGTTGCCTGTGTAGTTCTTCTTCCTTTGGCCTTTTATTAGTAGAAGTCGCTTATTACTGTAACAGCGCTTTTGATTTCTTTTGAAAAATATTACGTACGAAACCAGATACTTTTGAAATAGCCTTATAATAATACTGACGCATCAATAAACAATTTAACAAGGCATTCAACAGAACCACCTTAGGGCTATTTCTACTATCTACCCATTTCATCTTCTTTTCATTATCCATATACATCTCTTGAATATTTTGCACCTTGCTTGCGTCAATCATTCCATGGTAGAGTTCGGCCTTTTTTTGAACGATTTCTTTATTTATATATCCAAGATGCATTAGTCTATAATTGGTTGGCCATTTTAACCCTTTGATTCCTTTAACGTTAGGAGAATCCATGATAAAATTCTCAAAATAGCCAGAAGAATTTTCACGCCACATAATCCTATCATGGCCTGCGGAGTAATTAAGGCGGAACCAGGAGCCTGCAAAGTGCTCACGAGTAATGAAATGGAATCGTCTAAATGCAAATTTGTTGACTATCCTGCTCTTCATCAATTTATCGAAGTACGCCCTCGTTAATTCAGGCTCAAAGATTTCATCAACATCTACCCACAAACACCAATCTGGTGCTCGCTTTCGCACATGATTGTATAGGAGGTTCTTGTCCCTACCCTCATTATATCCCTCAGTTCTAATAATGTCTACAACTTTGGGGTGTGCTTTTAAAACTTCATACGTACCGTCAGTAGATGAATTATCTAGCACAACAATTTCATCGGCTATTTTCTCAAAACACTGTAACCATTCTATCACAAAAAACATCCCGTCTTTTACCCGTAACATCACAACTAACTTTGGCATAAAAAGATAATTTTATTTAAACTAAATATTGACAGATGCCCTTTTCAATTTTGCCAGGGGTGCCATCAAAAATTTGGTCAGTAGAGATTTTGCTTTTTGTTGCATTTGCTTGTCAGTAAATAATACAAGTGTAACAAAGAAAATCGTAAAGGTTCCACAACCTACAATGAGTTTGCTAAAGTGCATCGAGCTTGGTATAAGTTTACCGGTAATATATCTAAACATCCAACCGCCCACAACAGCAATAGGCAAAATGATAATCCAATAGCGGAAGGAATTAGTAAAGAATGCAAACTTCATATACCCTAATTTAAATAATCGAAATGTGTAGAAAAACATGTCTATCAAACAATTAAAAAAAAGCGTTACAGTCAACGTTCCTACAATACCATAATAACGTGCAGATAAAAAAATCAAGACTCCAAAAATGACGTTTCGTACAATTCCGTATATACTGTTCATTTTAATGTCACCTAACGCATAACCCACGGTCGCCATAAAATAACTTATCAAACTAAAGAAAAAACCACCTACCAGGATGTACAAGATACTTTGTCCAATGAATTGTCCGTCCCCCGTCCATGCTGTTATTAAATTGTCGTAATTAAATATGAAGATGAGGCAAGTAAAAAGCACCGCATACGAATAAAAGCGAAACTGTTTAAATATCAGGTCTATAATAAAAACTTTGTCGTCTAAACCCTTTGCATGCGAAATAAGGGGCATTAACGCAACAGAATGCCTGCCAATCAATGAATATAAAATATTAATAGGTCGCTTGTTTATTTCATAAATGGTAATCATTGATGGAGGAATATATCTTGCTAGCACTATCATTTCCACACTGTAAGAAAGGCTTGTAATAACTTTTGAAGTAGAAGTGACTGAAAAAATCCTTATGAATTCTTTAAAATGAGAAATTTTGAAAATGATTTCCATTCCCCTTTTTTTCACTACCGTCAACATTGATATTATATTGTAGAAATTAATATATGCTGCTCTAAAAAGGTTGGCCAAAGCAATTGATAAAACACCAAACCCCAGAAACAAGAACAAAAGATTTACGAACAAAAAAAGAAAATTTGCAGAGATGGAACAAATAGCCACTTGTGCCGAATTATGTAGACCTTGATTGATTCCAGACATACCAAATGAAACCAATGACAGCCCAGTCGCTACTACCGACAGCATTAACGCCATTGACAAGTTTGGATAATGACTTACATCCTTGTTAATTAGATTTCCAACAAAAATATAGCACAGAAAACCAAACAAAATTGAGATAAGCAAAACAAAAACACAGGCAATGAATCCAGAGCCAATCGTCCTACTAATTTCGCCTTCATTTTTTTGACCACTCAATACCGCAATTTTTTGTTGTAATATGTCTCCAAGACCGGGATCAACCATTGTCATCCAAGCTAAAATATTACCGGTGGCCAACCATACACCAAGCGTATCCTTATCTATATTTTTAAGATATAAAGGTAATAGCAAAATAGAGTTAATGATGTTTGTCAGCACCCAGCCGTACTGAAAAATAAAATTCCATTTAAGTACTTTTTTATCCATTTTATTAAAGTATGAAAATCACCAAAACGAACCTTAATTGTGTTTAAAAGTCTCCCAATCTGGAATGAAATTGATACGACCCTGTATAACTGCTATTAACTAACCAAGGCACACTTAAATCTCTAGTGGATATACATTTATGACTTCTTCATTCTAAAATGTTAGTCACTATAATCCATCAATAAAAATAAAATTTTCGTCAATTAGATTTAATACCTCGGAGTCTGTGGACAAATCAAATTTTCTGGCAAAAAGTGCATCGGATGCCTTCATATCATCGAAGTATTTTGAGGTTATTGTTTCTGGATGAGAGGCATCCCTATCCCTCCATTTAATGTAGCGTTTATTGTTGTTGATTATAGAGGAAGATATACGTTCATCTTTTGCATTCAACAAAATCGTGTGAAAAAATAATTCATCCGGCGCAAATGTGTGCCTATGAAATGCTACGTAATCGGGATTGTTGTTTACATAATCTAAAATATAGTCTGCCGAATACTTGTCTATGATCCACCACATCGAACCAGCATGCGCTTTCATCCCTTCAAGTTTCTTTCTTCTTAAAGATGGAAAAAAACGAGACATCAAGTTCATTGTTTTGGCCGCATATTTATGATGAAGCTTTAGTCCAAAAAAATATTTATCAATCCTATACATTCCTCCGTCCGGCTTCCACTTTTGCGGATTGGGAAGTGGAAAGTATTCTAAAAAGTTGTTTTTGTTCTCACTTATAAATTTATTAATGTACTGGTTGCTCTTTATAGGATAATCTTGACCACTAAGCAATATAATATGGCTAATGTTCTTTTTAGATTCACGCACCGCTCTCAATCCATTTAAAACCGCATTTACAAGCCCAAAACCGCCCCACTCTGTTACTTCCCTAGTAATAAACTCAACTTTGCTTTTAAAATGTGCTAGGCAATTAAATTGAACTATATCGGCCCGTTTATCCACATGGATAAAAAAATGTGACAACTCGTCATCCAACATTTTGATCAACCTGTACAGCTGCTTTGGATTTTTATGAACCAAAATTATATATGCTTTTTTCATGCAACAAATCGTTTACTACTACCTATCTATTTATGTGGAGAAATCACTTCAAGTTTATTTTTATCTACTTCTGCAACGATTGCATATCCAATAGAAGGTAACATAATTTTGATCAGCTTATTGTTCACCTCAATTACATCACCTTCATTGTGTATAAATGCGCCATTATTAATTCGCACCTTATCTCCTTGTTGAATGATAATTTTCTCCAGCCTTACGGTGTTATTTTTTTCCAAGAAACTTTTTATAGCATCTATTTCTGCATCCTTTATAACGGCTGGCTTATTATTCCAGTAAACGAAATTTAGAACTCCTTCAATTTTTTTATTTCCAATTCTTCTAACTGTGTTGCTCGAACAAAAACGTAACAACTAAATAACGGTTCGTATATAACTTTTTTTCTGTCTGCCCACTGCTTTATAATCTTATTGACCGGACAAAAAATTTCGAAGCTTTGTCTTTGGATGCGATCCGCAACTTTTTTTTCCCACCTTGGTCTTGTATAAATTGCATACCATGCTTTACTACTACTCATAAAGACCCGATTTTAATCTAAATTGATAGGCTTCGCCCAACTCGCTTACAGAGAACTGTATGCGGCAATAGTTGAATCATTATTTCTTGCAGCTATTGGAAAATGTTTTATCAGCATCAAAAGTGCCATTTTGTAACGAATAGGCTTCGCCCAACTCGCTTACATGTTTAGGTTATGCAAACGATTAAATGGTCCCTACTAACTAACTCTTGATGATTTTTTTCACAACACCTCAACTATCCATGCTAACACAACGACAAATTAATGTTTAATTTGAAAACTACAAAACAGAAGTTATTCAAACTACAACTTATCCTTTCGTATTGGATATACGTAATTGCTTCGGCCTTTGGTTTTCCTTATATATATACCCATACCCATACCCATACCCATAATTTTTGCTGCCGAACCCTCTGGAACTTACTCCGTTGAATACAATTGCTACATTATGCAAATGATTGATTTTATTGTTCTCATCCATTCGCTCAATGATAACTTTTGGTGTATACTTGTGCCGTATCACAAACAAAGTGGCATCGCAAAACGGAGAAATCGCATAGGCATCCGTTACTGGACTAACGGGAGCAGTATCTACCACTATATAATCAAATACCCCATCCAAATGATTAAGTAATTCCTCTATGCGACCGTTCATAATTAGTTCTGAGGGATTGTGTGGTAATTCACCTGTAGCAATAAAAAACAAATTATCATTAATGGTCGTTTTCTTAATGATATCATTTACATCTGCATTGCTCAACAAATATTCCGTAACACCTATTTCTTCTTTTATTTCCAGTTTCGAGCTAAGTGATGGATTATTTAAATCGCAATCTATTAAAATTACTTTTTTACCGGTAAGCGCCAAGCTCAGGGCCAGATTGGCAGCCACAAAGCTTTTTCCCTCGCCAGAAATTGAAGACGTAACTAATATTCTTTTCTTTTGCGGGGTAATTCCGGCAAACTTCAAGCTGGATCGAAGTTTCCTAAATTGTTCCGCAATAAAAGTTTTCTTTTCATCCCCAATTACAATTTGATTTTTCGTGTCGGAATAAACTATTTCTCCAATAATAGGTTGCTGTGTTAAAATTTCAATTTCATGGCGAAACATGATATTTCGAGACAAAGATTCCTTTGCTGTTACAATGCCTATACCTAATAAGAGTGCGGCAAGTATAGCAGCAATATATACTACCCTTGTTTTGGGACTAACGGGCGAATCTGAAGATTCTGCAGTATCTACAACTCGACTATCCGACACTGTTCTTGAATTTGACAGAGCAGTTTCTTCTCTTTTTTGCAACAGAAAACTATAGATTCCGCTTTTAATATTTTGTTCTCTATTTATGTCAATTAATTCTTTCTCCTCTTCAGGTATGTTTGACAATATCGACGAATACCTTCCATTTGTTAAAGCTAAATTGCTTTGACTTGCTTGCAAGCTCCGCTTTTGACTTTGTATGTTTTCTAATATACTCGGCCTAATCTTATTAATTTGATCGTTTAGGGCCAACATTGTTGGACTATTTTCACCAGTGGTTTGTTTTAATTTTTCGTATTCAAGCTCCGATGTATATAAATTATTCACCAACTGCGATAACAGCGGATCCGAAACGCCGAGCGTAGAAGGAACGATACCACCATCCGTATTTTTACTACGAACGTACGATTCAACCTGGCTTAACACAGCCATTTGCGTATTAATGTCGCCAAGCTTTTGATCGTTACTGCTTACGTTCTGCAGGTAAAGCCTACCCTGTTCGCCGATATCGACAGCCCTTTGCTTAGATTTATATTGTTGGTTCCTTTGTTCTATTTTGGTTAAGTCTTTTCGTATGCTGTCAAGTCTATCATCTACAAAAGTCAATGTATTTTCGGCTAAAGTCTTTTTATCGGTCAACATTGCCTTTTCGTAAGATATAAGCAGTGCATTCAATATATCCTTACCCCTTTGTGGCTCTTCATCAGTCAATGTCAAATCCAAAATACTCGACTGTTTACTTGCTGTAGAAACCTTCAACCTGCCTTGTATCGAGGTTACGATGGACCTTGGCTCAACGATAGAAAAATATAGCCCTCTTTGGGTTTGCGCTCCCTTATAATCTGGATTGTCAATAAATCTTAGTTCGCCATAGCTTGTCGTAACCCATTGATTAATCGGATATCGATTACTGCCAACTATTATGTTCCTGCTGCTTTTGTCATAAGTAAAGTCTACTTTATCAGCTCGTTGAATCTTTTCTGGGTTTCGTAATTCTATTTTAACAGGCGATACTACGTAGGCAGGTGCATCCCTAAATTTACCTTTTTCAAATATAGGTGCATATAGATGTAGTTTTTGGGTAACATCTGTTAGCAAAGCCCGAGACTGTATTACCTCCATTTCATTCTCAATAATTTTCTTTGGGGCAAGTACATTAAGCTCGTCCATCGACTTTGTGTCTTCAACACCTTTTTTTTCATCTTTTATTAAAAGGCTTGCTTTTGATTCGTATAACTTAGGTGTAAAACGCAAATACAACCAGGCGCCGGTACCTGCCAAGAGGAGCAGTATTAAAAATAGTGGCCAGTAAGGAATAAAACGGAATGCGACTTGCGCAATTACGTTTGGGTTTTGATCATTTCTTATAACTTTCCTGTTTTCCATCACAATAATTTTATACTAATTATTTAATTGCACGATCGAGGATGATGGCAGCAAACGAAAGAATACTTATGATAATAGGAAGAGACTGGCTAACCCACGTAGAACTAGCAACCCGAGCTTTATTTGCCTCCACATATACAATATCATTGGCTCGTAAATAATAATAAGGCGACGAAAAGAGTTCTGTAGAATTCAGATTCAATCTTTGGATCGATCGACGACCAGAGTCTTCCCTAATAACCATTATATTATCTTTTTTACCATAAATTGTAATATCTCCTGCCATTCCAACAGCCTCTAAAAGTGTAATTTTTTCATTAGGCACCGTTATTACAGTTGGGTTTCTTACTTCTCCTAGCACAGTTACTTTAAAGTTTAAATGCCTGATACTTACAATAGGATCAACCAATAACTTTCTGTCCGTTAATATCTTTACGATATTTTTACGAAGCTGGTTTTCAGTAAGTCCCGATGCCTTAATGGCACCAACAATAGGAAAATAAATATTTCCCTCAACATTAACTAAATATCCAGCGGAATTACCCAAACTTCCGTAATTCGAACTAATATTTACTGGTGTGTTATTAGGGGAATTAAAAATTGCAGAAACTTCCGCATTTAAACTGCTGACGGATATACTCAGCAAGTCATTATTTTGGATAACATTTTCGGGGATGACAATAGAAGATGGGAGTACCGCAGTCTTCTGATCAGTAAAATAAGCAGACTTTTTTGAATCTACGCAAGACGCAAAAGTGAATAGACACAGAAAAAAGGAACAAAGGGGAACGTTTAGTTTTAGCATTCTAAGAGGTTTGGGGTAAGGTAACGTCAAGGTGTGTTTGTGACGCAACCGTATACCCCGCCCAAATAACTATGCCAACACTGCTTGATTTGGGATGTTTTTTTCGGATTTCCAGCGTATTTAAACGCAAATAATTTTTTAATAAAAAAATACGCAATAAACAGCAAAACACAATAACATTAACTGTTAAGCCATACTATGATAAACTACTTCACTAAACTATTGATTTACATTTTCAATAAAAATATATTTTGTCTTGCATTTAGCAAGTCATTTAAAAAATAAGATCGAACAAGATTTATCGCCCGTAAACGACATAGGCATTTTCAGAAATTTCATTTCACTTTACAAACTGCTCGTTTAGTTGCCACATTTTAGCAATCGATTTAACGACTTAAATACTTATGTATGGAAAAAATTACCCATTTGTAGAAATATATCTACAAATTGTAGTTTATTTTCCGCACCAACTATTCTGAGTGGGAGATATCGCCAATAAATGGACCTGCTTTGCAGTCAATAGCCAAACACAGGGGCATTGATTAATTTGTTATCCTTTTATAGATACTCATGAACTTGGCCATGCTTTCATACTTATGCAAACCTGCTTTCAAAATATGCACATTTGATGCGTAAATATTCTAATATTCAAATGTTCAGTTTTTACGCTAAAATATATTCACAAAACGTAAACATTTAGTGAATCTTTTGATTAATTCTTTAACACCTTATAACCATCAAAAGTTTACATTTCATCCAAGCAATCTAATCCTGTTCATACTTATTTCAAATTCCTTTCCAAATTTCATTTTCGAACTTGTCTTTCGACTTTATATCAAATTAATTATTAATGATACAATAAGTCCCATTTTACACGCTCAAAAATTAACTTTCATTCTTATTCAGTTTTTTATTTTTTTTCCTATTATTTGTCATATTAATTATTATTTAACGAGATTTACATAGCTGTTTACTTTTGTGATCGATTGCCAATGCCACCGAAATAGATTTTTTCACTGGTAATCGTGTATCCTATTATGAACAAGACATGTAAGTTTAAAGACAGAACAGCGTTTTTTGCAATTTTGCTGTTTTTTGTCTTCAGTAATTCAAACGCTACAAACTATTATCTATCAACCTCTATTGGGGATGATGTACGAAGTATCGCAGAAGCGCAAAATCCAAATACGCCATGGAAAACAATCGAAAAATTAAATTCGGTTTTAAATTCCTTACTTCCCGGAGATTCTGTCTTATTTCGAAACAATGATTTCTTTTATGGATCATTATCCATAAGCAAATCGGGAACAACGATAGCGCCAATTGTATTTTCTACTTATGGTACTGGTAATAAGGCAACTATTACTGGATATACAACTATTGACGACTGGACTAATGCAGGTGGCGGAATTTGGGAGACTAATCTAACCGCCAGTCAATCGATGTTAAACAATGTGTTGATGGATAACATTTTTAGACGAGTTGGCCGATATCCAAATATAGAAACTAGTAATGATGGCTTTTTAAAAATAGATGCTGCGGTAGGCAATTCTTCCATCACTGATATAGGGTTGCCAGCAATACCTAACTGGACCAATGGTGAGGTCGTTATTCGAAAGGCCCGATGGGTACTCGATAAAAATCCCATTGCCTTACACTTATTACATACGCTCAGTTACAACTCTCAAAGCGGTTACGGAGCTAGTGCAGGCTATGGGTATTTTATTCAAAACCATATTAAAACCTTGGATCAAGATGGTGAGTGGTATTATGAAGCGAGCAGCAAGAAGCTAGGAATATTTTCAAGTTCAGGAAAACCAAGAAATAATAGCGTTAAAGTTAGTACCGTGCAAACATTAGTAAGCATTAACAACCAGTCGAATATCATTTTTAGTAAATTAATTTTCTCCGGTTCAAACTATAATACATTCAACATTAATGCCTCTCAACGTATTAGAATCAGTAATTGCGACTTACCGTATTCGGGGTTTAATGCAATAAACGCTTCTAATGCAAGTTTTTTAACAATAGAAAATTGCGATATCTACCACGCCAACAATATAGCCTGCAATCTCACCAATTGTAACAATGTAGAAATCAAAAACAATACTATTCGCAAAACAGGAACGGAAGCAGGTATGGGAGATGGGGACAGTGGTTCTTATGAAGCACTATTATTAAGTGGAAATGATCAGCTGATACAAGGAAACATTATTGACAGCACCGGATATATACCACTTACTTTTAGTGGGAATAATATCACCATAAAAAACAATTTAATTAGCAATTATGCTTTCGTAAAAGACGACGGCGGAGGTATCTACACCTGGAATAATAGTTCCAATCCGCCAACCAATTATGGCCGGCTTATTACAGGCAACATTGTGCTCAATGGAATAGGAACTGGAAAAGGTACGCCAGACCCAACTAAATTATATGCCAATGGTATATATATGGACGATAATGTTGGAGGTGTTGAAATATCTGACAATACCGTGGCTAATTGCGCTAGCTATGGCTTATATATCCACAATTCACACGACCTTACTATTAGAAACAATTTAGTCTATAACAATCTAGTACAGCTTGAAATGACGCATGACGATATTGCGCCATATCCCATTACGAATGTTACGCTAACCGGAAACAGTTTTGTATCTAAAGTTGCTAGTCAAAGTGTTGCAGAATTTAAAACAAATGGGAATGACATAGCCAATTTTGGTTACTTTGACAATAATTACTACAGTCGACCAATTGATGATAATTTGCAGATTGGCGTTCTCAAAAAAATAAATGGTAATTATATTTGGGATACTTATGATGTAGAAAGCTGGAAATCAATTTATATAAAAGATTTGAATTCCAAAGAATCTCCATTTTCCATTGCGGCCTATTCGGTCAATAATCTTGTAGGGAACAACCTATTTTCAAATGGACGTTTTGACAATAATATCAATGGTTTATACGCCTATTCCTCAGCTAACAATGCATCTGTATCATGGAGAAATGGTGTTTTAGATGGAGGAGCGCTACAAGTTGCATTTTCTAACATTTCAGGCGGTGCAAATAAGGCGTCGATTATTATCAACGTCGGCAGTATTTCCGCTAACAAAAAGTATTTGCTTAAATTCACGATACAAGGCACGAATGAATACAAAATATTAGAAACCTATTTGCGATATAGCAACTCGCCTTATTCAGATATCGTTCAAAGAAATAATGCTACTATTACAAGCACTCGTAGAGAGCATGAAATACTATTCTCCCCAACTATTTCTGAAAGCAATGCTAGTATCGGTTTTGATATCCCAGAGTCGAACGGATTAATATTATTAGATAACATTCAATTAGTAGAGGCGAACGCAACAATTACAAATCCAGATGATTCTATTCGGTTTGTGTATAATCCTACAAACGTGAGCCAATCCGTAAGCCTCGATGTTCCTTCCGTTGACATTGCCAATAATTCTTATACCAATAGCATTAATCTAGATCCATATAAATCGGCTGTATTGTTAAAAAAAAGTGGAATCGACATTCCAGTTGACACAGTTGCCTGCTCGGGTACAGGCACTATTTTACGTGAGCAGTGGGATAATGTTGCTGGTAATAATATTGCTGATATTCCGCTTCAAACAACACCAACAACCACGAGCCAAATAAACGCCTTTGAATCCGCGACAGATATTGCGGATAATTACGCTGCTAGGATATATGGTTACCTTTGTCCACCGCAAAGTGGCAACTATATATTTTACATTGCTTCAGACGACGCATCCGAATTATGGTTGAGTACAGACGAAAATCCTTCTAACAAAATAAAAATAGCCTACGCTTTAAGCTGGACCAATGCCAGAGAATGGACTAAGTATGCCTCGCAAAAATCAGTACCGATTCATTTGCAAGCCGGACATAGATATTATGTTGAAGCCTTGCATAAGGAGGGCGGTGGAGGGGACAATCTTGCCGTTGCGTGGCAGTTGCCCAATGGGGTTCTGCAAGCGCCTATTCCGGGCTATAGGCTATCACCGTTTGCGCCTACTCAATTGGATCAAACAATTAATTTTTTAGCTATTCCCTCCAAAACATTTGGCGATGCGCCCTTTACATTAGATGCGACTGCTAGCTCAGGTCTTGCCGTAAGTTTAAGGGTTGCTTCGGGTCCGGCAACCATTAGCGGAAAAACTGTTACACTTACAGGCATGGGCGTTGTATCTATAGAAGCATCCCAAGCTGGTAATGCTCTTTACAAGGCTGCCAAGCCAGTTATGCAGAGCTTTACGGTATCGGCTCCTCCGGCAACAGGAAGCTGCAGCGCCACTGGCTTTATATTAAGAGAGCAATGGAATAATATTCAAGGGAACGACGTGGTAAATATCCCGCTACAAAACGCACCTCAACAATCCATGCAATTGACCATATTTGAAGCACCCATTGATTATGGCAATAACTATGGCGCAAGAATTCGAGGTTATATCTGTCCCCCAATTACAGGTAACTATACTTTTTTTATTGCATCTGATGACGCTTCAGAACTGTGGCTAAGTAACAATAACAATCCCAATAATAAAACAAAAATTGCATATTCGCTTAGCTGGACAGACAGCCGCCAATGGTACAAATTCGCTTCGCAAAAATCAGGATCAGTCTACCTTGAAGCTGGCCGACAGTACTACATTGAGGCCTTGCACAAAGAGGGGGAAGGAGGAGATAACTTAGCGGTGGCTTGGCTATTACCAGATGGTAATTTTGAGGCTCCAATACCTGGTACAAGATTATCTCCGTTTGTTACCAACGATGCAACAGTATGCACTGGAACAGGAAATATCTTGCGTGAGCAGTGGGATAATATTAGTGGGCACAACATCAATACCATCCCACTACAAAGTATCCCATCTGCTACAAGCCAACTTACCGTTTTTGAATCGCCGACCAATACGGCTGAAAACTATGGTGCAAGAATAAGCGGATTTATTTGTGCACCGTTAACCGGCAATTACAAGTTTATGATTGCTGGGGATGACCAAGCTGAATTATGGCTCAGTACGAACGAAGATAATACCTACAAATCAAAAATCGCATTTGTACCAGCTTACACCGATGTGCGAGAGTGGAACAAATATCCTTCGCAAAAATCCGTAGATGTGCACCTTGATGCGGGTTATAAATATTACATAGAAGCGCTGCAAAAAGAAGGTGAAGGTGGCGATAATTTGGCGGTAGCATGGCAGCTGCCAAACGGAAGCTTGGAAGCGCCCATACCTGGAACACGATTGCTTCCCTACATCAGTGGTATGAATGCAAAAGCCGCAGTTTCTAATGCTAATGATGTACAGTTTACAATAACTAAGGAAGAAATGGAATATGAAACGGTATTACAAGTGTACCCTAATCCAGCAACTAATTTAGCCAACGTCTCTTTGAGACTTCCGGAGAAAGAAGTTGCCAAAATAGATTTACTTGATGAGCAGGGAAGAGTGCTTAAAAATATTTTCAATGGATTTATAGAGTCTGCCAAA
>Ga0247739_10000186_pt1 | contig 21415 bp, 15 predicted proteins | sample UWRJL058202B2_FD_180943 | JGI IMG/M metagenome (GOLD analysis project Ga0247739, IMG submission 180943) | Plant litter microbial communities from Arlington Agricultural Research Station in Wisconsin, United States - UWRJ-L058-202B-2 | ecosystem: Environmental > Terrestrial > Plant litter >...
GGGGGATGCGGTCGGGGAATTTCATGCGGCCCGGTCGTTAGCAGGGGAAGGGGCGGGGGTCGAGGGTCGACCTACTTCAGCAGGTCCACCGGCAGGATCTGGCTGGCCAGCAGGGTTTCCATGCCGCGCCAGTGGTCGGCGCCCTGACCTTCGACCCAGGCCTGCACGGTGTCGCGACCGAGGCCGTAGTTGATGATGTAGCTGCGGTAGGTGTCGATGAAGCGCAGCCGCTGGGCCGCCTTGTCCGGCTGCATCAGCAGATATTTCGACAGACGGGCGATGCTCTCCTCGCGCCCCACCCGGCCTGACAGATAGTCGTCGGCGATTGTGTATTCGGCGCGCGCCAGCTGCCGCGTCAGCCGGCCCAGTTCGGCGTCGGCGACGATGTCGGCGGGCGGCAGGCCGGCCAGCGGCAGCAGGACGTCCCGCTCGAAGACCTGGGCCTCATTGCCCGGGAAGGCCAGATCGATGCCGTAGTTGGCGCTGCCCTCGGCGACGAAGGACATCGGCGAGAACAGGGGATAGACGCTCATCTCGACCCAGCCCTTCTCCTTGACGAAGGTGCGTTCCAGCAGGGCGTTGTAGACGTGGTGACCGGGGTAGCCTTCGTGGCAGCCCAGATCGATGGCCCGGTCGACGTCGATGGGGAAGTCGGCGTTGATCTCGATCTTCGAGGCCGCGTCGCCGAGGTAATAATTATAGCCCGACCACGGCTTGTCGCCGACGAAAGCCAGGGTGAAGCGCTCATTGGCGGGCAAAGCGATGTGTTCGGCGGTGCGTCGGCGGCACTCGGCAATGGCAGCCGAGATGACGGGCTCCAGCCTGTCCTTCGGGATGACGAAGCCGGCCTTGAAGGCGGCGATGCGGGGCGTCAGCGGGCCGGTTCCGGGAACGAGGGCGTCGATCCGGGCGAGGATCGGGTCGTAGTCGGCCAGCGGCTTCAGCTCGGGCCGGATGCCGAACAGGGCGTAAGCCTCGTCCGCGAAGCCCATCTTCTCGCCTGACAGCATGCGCAGGCGGGCCGAGGCGGCCGAGACGTGGGCCTTGAGGTATTTGCGGCGCTGCACGCTTTGGGCGTCGCGGCCCCGGTCGGACACGGCGTCCAGACGCTGCGTCAGGACGGCGGCGCCCTGGATCAACTGGGGCACGGTGCGGGGGTTCGCCTTGGCGGCGGCCTGCCATTCGGCCGGGCCGTAGTAGGCGTCGACATAGCCGGGCTCGCGCTCGCCGATCTCGAGCGTCAGGGCGACATAGTCGCGGGCGATCAGGTCCAGGGTATCGCCGGTCGGGTCCGGCTTCGGTGTGGTCGCGCAGGCGCCCAGGAGGAACAGCAGCATCAGGAAGGCGGCGCGCATGGTGGGCTCCAGGATCGGTCAGGGCGCGGACGCTAGGCCCCCTTGCGGCGTTCGCCAAGCGGACGGGCCCATCGTCTCAGGTTTGGCCTCGTTGGGGATTGAGGCCGCCCGCGTCCTGCTGTAAGGCCCGTCGTCCGTCGCGTCGTCGCCGGAATGCACCCGTAGCTCAGCTGGATAGAGCGTTGCCCTCCGAAGGCAAAGGTCACACGTTCGAATCGTGTCGGGTGCGCCAATTTCTGCAATAAAATCCGAACCCTAAGACTTTCATACCGTCCTTGTACGGATCATGTTTTCGGTCGTCTATGCTACCGGGGCCATACCGGGGCCAATTTGCGCGGGGTTCAACTCATTGCATACGTGCTCAGGGGTTTCGATTGTGCCTGTCGGAGCCGTCTGAGGGTCGTCCATCGGTTCCAAAGAAGAAACGATCGAAAGCGCACGAGCCACGCGCTCACAACCCCCGGTGAAACGGACGTCTTGCGAACCGTCCCGCAGGGGGACCACCCGTCTCCGGCGTCTCCGCCGGTTCAAACCACGGCCGCGCACTTTCGCATCCGACCAGATGGACAATCTACCCGATGGCAAGCTAGACCATACATAACCCCCGCGTGTTGCGGGGCTTTCCTTGGGGGGAACCATGAAGCTTCAATTGGCGATCGCGCTCGGCGCGATTTTGTCTCTGCCGGCCTGCGCCACCGTCACGCGGGGGACGAACACGGCTTGGGAGGTCACGTCCACGCCGTCGGGCGCGCGGGTCGAGACGTCCAACGGGCATATGTGCGCGGCGACGCCCTGCTCGATCAAAATGCCCAGGCGCTCTGAGTTCGTCGCGACGCTGACCCTGTCGGGCTATCAGCCTGCAACGATCACCGTCACCAACAAGATCGCGACCGGCGGCGGCGTGGCGATGGCGGGCAACGTCCTGGTCGGCGGCATCATCGGTGCGGGCGTGGACGCGGGATCCGGCGCCATGCTGGACCTGACGCCGAACCCCGCGCACATCGATCTGCAGACCATGGAAGCGACAGCCTCCGCCTACCAGGCTGCGCCCGCCGCCGCTGCGCCCGCCGCGGCTGCGACAACCGGAGCCCGGGTCGAGACGTCCGCAGCCCCGCACCAGTAGACCGGCGCGCGATCGCGCCTGGAGCCCGTCACCTTTCGCGGGGTGGCGGGCTTTCGTCATCGAGGTTGCGGGCATCAGATCGCGACGGGGTCCGCCGCGGTCACCAGACCCGCAGGGGCGGAACAGCTTGCGCGATGGTCGGGCGCCGGTCCCTCGTGTCGCAAGAGCGCGAGGTCCCAGACCGCCAGCCTGTGGTGGGAACCCTGCGTCCTGGCGCGGACGGCCGTGGCCCGGATCGAGCGGGGGCAGCCGGGTCTGGTCTGGCCAGAGCTGGAGCTCAACGACGGGGCTGCAGCCTGCTGAGCACGGGCCGCCCCACCGGCGCGCTGCAAGTCTCTCGCCTGGCCGCAGAGTGCTACAGCGAGAGCGCCGATGCTCATGACAGTCTGGTCCCCGCCTTTGTCGTCAACGGCGACGCCGCCGCCGCGCTCCACGATCGCCGGGTCCTGCGCCTTGATTCCACCCCTGCCCACGCAGCCGGCGCCGGATCGAATTCGCCGCTACAGCAAGGCAATGAGTCGGACCATGCGGGTCATCCTCGTCCCGAGAGGCCTCGCGATCGGCGGACCCCGGCGATCCGGGCAGAAGCCGGATCGCGGGGGGGTGGGTCTTACCCCAGCACCTCACCGTTGGTCCGGATGACCTCGGCGTAGAGCAGGCCGCTGTCCTTGATGGTCCGTTCCTGGGTGGCGTAGTTGACGTGGGTGATGCCGAAGCGTTTCGCGTAGCCCAGCGACCATTCGAGGTTGTCGAGCAGGGACCAGGCCATATAGCCGCGTACGTCCACGCCCTTTGAAATGGCCTCGTGCAGGGCCCTGAGATGGGTCTTCAGATAGTCGACGCGCATCGGGTCATGGATGCGGCCGTCGGTGGCGTGCGGCGGATCGTACCAGGCCGAGCCGTTCTCGGTGATCATCAAGGGCAGCTTGCCGCCGGTCTGTTCGTGCAGCCAGACGAGCGTGTCTGTGAGGGCGGGGGGATAGACCTCCCAGCCGGTTTCGGTATGGGCATGCTGCACCTGTTTGACCGGGCGCGCGCGGACCGGCCAGGCGTCGGGTGCGTTCTCGGGCACGGCGCGGGTGTACCAGTTGAGGCCCATCCAGTCGGTGGGTTCGGCGATCAGATCGAAGTCTTCCTTCGGAAAGTCGCGCATGGCGTCGCCGTAGACCTCCTTGAGCTCTAGCGGATAGCCGCGCCCCATCAGGGGGTCGAGGAACCAGCGGTTCATCTGGGCTTCTGCGCGTTTGCGGGCAGCCTCGTCCTCGGGTTTGTCCGACGCCGGATATTTGGGCTCGATGTTAAGGACGATACCGATGTCGTGCCGCCCGACCTGGCGGTAGCGGCGAACCGCCGCGCCGTGCGCCCGCAGGACGTTGTGGCCGGCGATCACCGCCTCATAGGCAGAGCGGTGACCGGGGGCGAGCGCGCCGTGCAGATAGCCGCCGTCGACTATGACCCAGGGCTCGTTGATCGTGCCCCAGGTCTTCACCCGGCCATCGAACTTTTCAAACAGGACCTGGCCGTAATCGGCGAACCAGTCGGCGATGTCGGGATTGAGCCAGCCGCCGCGATCGTCCAGCGCGGCGGGCAAATCCCAATGATAAAGGGTGCACAGGGGCTCGATGCCCTTCTCCAGCAGACCGTCGATCAGGCGGTCGTAAAAATCCAGGCCGGCAGGGTTAATGGGCCCGCGCCCTGCGGGCATGACCCGGCTCCAGGAGACGGAGAACCGATAGGCCTGGAGGTTCAGCCGGGTCATCAGATCGATGTCCGACCGCCAACGGTTGTAGTGATCGCAAGCGATGTCGCCGGTGTCGCCATTGGCCGTCCTCCCCGGCGTGTGAACGAAACGGTCCCAGATGGATTCCCCCGCGCCGTCAGCCATGGACGAGCCTTCGATCTGATAGGCGGCAGTTGCCGCGCCCCAAAGAAAGTTCTCTGGAAACAGATATTTGGAGGTCGTCATGGCAAGGGCCTGCAGAGCTGGAGAACACGGTATCGCACGTTATGGAACGAACCCTGAAACGCCGCATTACAGCGACGATTGGGCTTGTGACCAAACTACGGCACTTGCGGGGCCATTAGCTAGTGTGTCATGTAACCGCTTACATCGTTTTTATCGACGGACCTTCGACAAGGGGGCCGATACGAGCAACGTGACAGGGACGGAACATTTGCACGCCATCGGCGCACGGCCTCCAGCCTTCGGAGTCGCGGCATGAAGCCGGCGACCATCCGTGACGTGGCGCGCCATGCGGACGTGTCCGTCGCCTCGGTTTCGCGCGTGCTCAACGGCGTGGGCGTCGTCAACGAGCCGACCCGCCAGCGCGTCCTCCAGGCCATCGACGTCCTGAAATATGTGCCGCATTCGGGCGCCCGCAGCCTGTCGACCAGCCGCACCGACACGGTCGGTGTCATTCTGCCCGATCTGTTCGGGGAGTTCTTCTCGGAGCTCATCCGCGGCATGGACGTGGCCGCGCGGGCCCACGGTCTGCACCTGATCGTCTCCAGCTCCCACGACGACGCGGACGAGGTTTCGGCGGCGGTGCGGTCGATGCGCGGCCGGGTCGACGGCCTGATCGTGCTGTCGCCCTATCTCAATGCCGCCAGCCTGACCGCCAGCCTGGCCGGACGGACGCCGGTGCTGCTGATGAACGGCGGGGCAATGGACGCGGCCCGGCCTTCGATCGTCATCGACAATCGCGCCGGCGCCATGACGGCGGTGGAGCATCTGCTGGACCTCGGCCGGCGCCGCATCGCTCATATCTCTGGCCCGTCCGGTAACCTGGAAGCCGAGGCGCGGCTGGCGGGATACGCGGAAGCGCTCGCCGGAAGCGGCGTGGTCGCCCAGGTCCTGGACGGGGATTTCACCCAGAGGTCCGGCCACCAGGCCGTGACCCGGATGCTGGCCTCGGGCGACCGTCCCGACGCCATCTTCGCCGCCAACGATATGATGGCCGTGGGCGCCTTGCTCGCCCTGCAGGAGGCGGGCGTCCGCTGCCCCGAGGAGGTCGCCGTGGTCGGGTTCGACGACGTGCCGATCGCAGAACTTGTGCGACCCGCCTTGACCACCCTGCGCATCGACATCGCGGGTCTGGGCAAGCACGCCGTCGAGCGGCTGGTCGGTCTGATCCGGTCGTCGGACCCGGCGTCGGGCGGGGGCGAACCGAATAACGAAATCCTCCGCCCGACCCTCGTCGTGCGCGGATCCAGCACGGCCGATGCGTCGGCCCATTCATCCCCGGCGGAGGCAAAACCCACCGCGCCGGGCGAAATTCCTTTGGGGGAGATCCAGGATGTCTAGGATGAACACTCGCTCACGCAACCGCGCCCTGATGGGCGTATCGGCCATCGCTTTTGCAGCCATGCTCGGATCGGCCGGCATGGCCTCGGCCCAGTCGTCCAGCTCGACCCTGCGAGGATCGGTGACCGAAGCCGGCGTCGCCGCTCCGGGCGCGGTCGTCACGGCGGTGGAAGGGGCGACCGGCTTCACCGCACGCTCGACGGTTCGCGCCGACGGCGGTTACGTCATCTCGGGGCTGCGTCCGGGCACCTACACGGTGACTGTCACCGCCGCTGACGGCCAGAGCGCCACCGACACCGTCAACCTAGGCGTCGCGTCCACAGGGCGACTGGACCTCGAGGTCGCCGCGACCCAGGCTGCCTCATCCGACTCGGTCGCGGTTGGCGACGTGGTCGTCACCGGACGTCGCCTGGCCGATGTGACCACCTCGGAAGTCTCGACCAACGTCTCGCAGGCGCAACTGAACAACCTGCCCCAGACGGATCGCAACTTCCTGTCGTTCGCGCGCCTCGCTCCCGGCGTGCGCTACAACGACGGCGAGAACAGCCGCAGCTTCCAGTCGGGCGCCTCGACGGCCTCGGGCATCAACGTCTTCATCGACGGAGCCAGCCTGAAGAGCCAAGTCCTGCCGAGCGGCGTTGCCGGGCAGGACTCCAGCCGCGGCAACCCTTTCGCCCAGCTGGCGGTGCAGGAGTTCAAGGTCCTGACCCAGAACTACAAGGCCGAGTACGAACAGGCCTCGGCGGCCATCATTACGGCCGTCACCCGGTCGGGCACCAATGAGTTCCACGGCGAGGCCTTCGTGTCCTACCAGGACCGGGACATGATCGAGGACGACTACTTCGACGCCCGGGCCGGCCGCGAAAAGCCCGAATACAAGCGCCAGCAATACGGCGTGTCCCTCGGCGGCCCGATCATCCAGGACCGGCTGCATTTCTTCCTCGCCTATGAGGGCAACGATCAGGACCGCGCCAAGTCCGTGACGCTTGGCAATCGGTCAGCCGCCAATCTCGCCCGGTTCGGCCAGTACGAAGGCAATTTCGTCAGCCCGTTCCGTCAGGACACCTTCTTCGGCAAGTTGAGCTATTCGCCGGATGACCTGCAGGTGTTCGACCTCAGCTATTCGCGGCGTGAAGAGACCGATATCGCGGGCTTCGGCAATGACATCGCCTACACGGCTGCCGAGAACAAAATCGGCACCACCGAGGAATACAATCTGCGCCATACCTTCCGGGGTGCGAACTTCCTCAACGAAGCTTCGATCAGCTATCTGGACAGCATCTTCAACCCGAGCTCGTTGTCGCCGGGCGCCACCACCGAGGTCTATCGCGGCATCATCACGATCGGCGGGAAAAACTCGTCCCAGTATATCCAGCAGAAGGGCTATACCCTTCGTGACGACCTGACGATTACGGCTTTTGACAATCACACCATCAAGATGGGCGTGAAGTATTCGGATCAGGACTACATCTTCCGCAAGCTGTTCTACACCGCGCCGGAGTTCACCTACCGCAGCGATATCGACCCGACTTTCAGCTATCCGCAGGAAGCCCGTCTGGGTCTGGGCGATCCGAACCTGGGCGGCAAGAACCGGATCTTCGGCGCCTATATCCAAGACGACTGGCAACTGACGTCCCGGCTTGAGATCAATCTCGGCCTGCGCTGGGATTACGAAACCAACGCCAACAACAACAAGTATGTCACGCCGGCCAACGCCGCGGCAGCCCTGCGCGCCAACGCAGCCGCCGGCCAGTACAACGCCGACGACTTCATCACCAACGGCAGCGACCGGCCGACGTTCAAGGACGCCTTCCAACCGCGTGTCGGCTTCTCCTACGACCTCTTCGACGACCAGCGCTCGGTCATCTTCGGCGGCTATGGCCGCTACTACGACCGGACCGTCTTCAACGACCTGCTCGACGAGAGCTTCCGCCTGCAATACGCGGTCGGCACCTTCTACTTCTCGCGCGATGGCCTGCCGACCAGCGACGGCAACCCGACGGTCATCTGGAACGAGAGCTATCGCACGGCCGCCGGTCTCGCTGCTCTGCGCGCCTCGGCGAGAACCGGCAATCCAGAGCTGTTCGCACACAAAAACGACGCCGAGCCACCGTCGACCGACCAGTTCAGTCTGGGCTTCCGCCAGAAGCTCGGCGACGATTGGCAGGCCAGCATCACGGCGACCTATATCAAGGGCCAGAACGGCTTCACCCACATCTTCGGCACGCTGAACGCCGACGGCGGCTGCTGCAACACGGCGATCGCCAACTCGTTCGGTTACGCCAACATCCTGCTGGGCGTCGACGAACTGGAGACCCGTTACAAGGCCCTCTACTTCCAGCTCGACAAGAACTACACGCCGGACTCGGGCTGGGGACTGAACCTGGCTTATACGCTGGCCGACGCCCGTCAGAACGGCAACGACCTGTTCAGCCTGGATGCACGTCGCCCCGCCGACTACGGCTTCTATCGCAAGGCCGGCGCCGAGCGGCACCATATTGTCCTGTCGGGCATTAAGGACCTGCCGTACGGCTTCCGCATCTCCTCGATCGCGGAACTGGGTTCGGGCCAGTACTACAACATCGACGACTTCTCGCGCGGCTTCGGCGTCAACGAACGCAACTTCCGTCGCGGTGAGGGCGAACCGGACACCAACTGCCTGAGCTTCTTCGCCACCTGTAATGTCGATGTGAAGCTGGAGAAGGAGTTCACCGTTCTGGGCAACCAGACGGTCGGCTTCCAGATCGACATCTTCAACCTGTTCAACAACCGCAACTTTGGCGGCTACAACAGCTTCATCCCGCCGACCCCGGAAATCAACGCCGGCTTCGGTCAGCCGAACAATCTGATCACGCGTCCGCGCAGCATCCAGGTCGGTATGCGCTACCGCTTCTGATCTTCTCCTGAAGCCTCCGCCGCCCCCTGACCGCAGGGGGCGGCTTTTTCTTTCCGCCCCATTTCGTGCCTGTTTCCGCCTAGGAGCGTCCATGGATCGTCGGCTGTTTCTGATGGGCTCCGCCGCCGCCGCAGCCACTTGCGCCGTGGCGTTTCCGACGCGCGCGGCGCAGCGGGCAGGCCGGCCGACGGCCGTTCGGCGGCTTGATCCCGAGATCGACGAGCTGCAGCGGCGGACCTTCCAGTGGTTCGTCGACGTCACCGACCGCAACACCGGCCTGACGCCTGACCGCTGGCCGACCAAATCCTTCTGCTCCATCGCCGCCGTCGGCTTTGCCCTGAGTTGCTGGCCCGTGGGCGTCGAGCGCGGATGGATGAGCCGCACCGAGGCGCGTGACCGCACCCTGACCACGGTGCGCTATTTCTGGGAGCTGCCGCAGGGGCCCGCGGAGCAGGGCGTCGCGGGCTACAAGGGCTTCTTCTACCACTTCCTCGACATGGAGAGCGGTCTGCGGTTCGGCCGCGCCGAGTTGTCGACCGTGGACACGGCCCTGCTGGTCGCCGGGATGCTGTTCGCCGCCTGCTACTTCGACCGTGATACGGTCGAGGAACGCGAGATCCGCGACCGGGTCCAGGCCCTCTACGAGCGCATCGAATGGCCCTGGGCCGTGGTGCGGCCGAACCGGATCACCATGGGCTGGCATCCCGACACCGGCTTCATCCCGTCGGACTGGTACGTCTACAACGAGGGCATGCTGATCCTGCTGCTGGCCATGGGCAGCCCCGCCCATCCGGTCGAGGCCGGGGTCTGGTCCGAGTGGGTGACCAGCTACGACCGCAGCTTCGTCGAGCGCGCCACCGACCGATACCTCGAGTTCGCCCCCCTGTTCGGGCACCAGTACAGCCATATGTTCGTGGACTTTCGCGGTATCCGCGACGCCTGGATGCGCGGTCAGTCGGCGATGCGCGACGACCATCTCGACTACTTCGAGAACAGCCGCCGGGCCGTCTATGCCCAGAAGCAGTATGCGACCGACAACGTCGGCGGCTGGGGCTATTCGTCCGAGGTCTGGGGCCTGACCGCCTGCGACGGGCCCGGCGATTTCCAACAGACCATCGACGGCAAGGCGCGCGAGTTCTTCAGCTATTCGGCGCGCGGGCCGGGCGATCGGGACGACGGCACGATCGCGCCCACGGCGGCGGCGGCGTCTATCGCCTTCGCCCCCGAGATCGTCGTGCCCTGCATCAAGGCGATGAAGGCGCAGTACGGGTCGGCGATCTATACGCAATACGGTTTCCTCGACAGCTTCAATCCGACGCTCAACGTGCTGGAGCATACGCTGCAGCATGGGCGGATCGAGCCCGGCCTGTGCTGGGTCGACAGCGACTATCTGGGCATCGATCAGGGGCCGATCGTGATGATGACCGAGAACCATCGCTCGGAGCTGATCTGGCGGCATATGCACGGCGAGCCCAATCTCAGGCGCGGGCTGGAGAAGGCCGGGTTCACCGGCGGCTGGCTGGACGCATGACCGATGTCGCGCCCGACCGGCGGACGGCGCTCGGCCTGCTGGCCGGGGCGGGCGCTGCCTTGAGCGGGTGCGGACGGATGTTTGGCGAGACGAGGGGGCGCACGGTCCTGCAGTTCTGGGCCATGGGCAACGAGGCTACCAATGTCGGCCAGATCCTGCCCGAGTTCGAGCGGCGCAACCCCGACATCAAGGTTGTCGTTCAGGCTCAGCCCTGGAGCTCGGCGCACCAGAAGTTGCTGACCGCCTATGCGGGGGCGTCGCTGCCGGACCTCAGCCAGGTGGGCAACACCTGGATCGGCGAGCTGACGGCCATCGGCGCGCTGTCGCCGGTTCCGCCCGGGGCGGCGGATTTGCAGACCGACCAGTTCGCCGCCGTGCTGGGCACGATGCAGATCGCCGGCAAGGCCATGGCGACGCCCTGGTATGTGGATACCCGGCTGCTGTTCTACCGGTCCGACATCCTCGCCCGCGCCGGCTATGAGACCGTGCCTCAGGACTGGGTCGAGTGGAAGAAATCCATGCACGCCGTCAAGCGGACGGCGGGGGAGGGCGACTACGCCATCCTGCTGCCCGTGAATGAATTCGAGCAGCTGCAGACGCTGGGCCTGCAGGGCGACGACCCGCTGCTCAGGGACAACGACGCCCGGGGCAATTTCGCCAGTCCGTCGTTCGTGGAGGCCCTGGCCTTCTACAAGAGCCTGTTCGACGAGGGGCTGGCGCCTCTGGCGTCCTCGACGCAGATCTCCAACGTCTGGACCGAGTTCGGACGCGGCTATTTCAGCTACTATTTCAGCGGCCCGTGGACCATCGGCGACATGAAGTCGAAGCTTCAGCCCGCGATCCAGCCGCACTGGAGCACGGCGGGCGTGCCAGGGCCGCACGGGCCGGGGGCCTCGGCGCCGGGCGGATCGTCGCTGGCGGTGTTCAGGAGCTCGGACAAGCAAGAGGCCGCCTGGAAGCTGATCCGCTATCTGTCCGAACCGGCGGTGCAGGCGCGCTTCAACGTCATCACCGGCGATCTGCCGGCGCGGCCGTCGGGGTGGACTGCGCCGCAGGTGGCGAACGACCCCTATATCGCCGCCTTCAAGGGCCAGCTGAGCCGCGCCAAACCCCTGCCCAAGGTGCCCGAATGGGAGCGGATCTCGGCCGAGATGCAGATCGTCGCCGAGCGGATGGTGCGCGGCGAATACAGCCCCGCCGCCGCCGGCGCCGAGATCAACCGCCGCGCCGACCGGCTGCTGGAAAAACGCCGCTGGATGATCGAACAGGGGAGGGCGGTTTGAGCTCGACCATCACCGCCCGCGAGCGCGCGGCCTGGGGCTTTGTGGCCCCCGCCCTGATCGCCATCGCCGTCTTCTTCGCCGTGCCTGTGATCGCGGCCCTGCTGCTGAGCCTGACCGACTTCGACATCTACGCCCTGGCCGATCTGAAGAACCTGCGCTTCGTGGGCTTGCAGAACTATGAGCGGCTGCTGACCAATCCGCTGTTCTGGGGGGCGATGAAGAACACCCTGTGGTTCAGCGTGCTGGGCGTGCCCCTGGCCATCGCGGCCTCGCTGTTCGCGGCGGTGATCCTGAACGCGCGGACCGTGAAGTGGCGGCCGATCTGGCGGGTGGTGTTCTTCGCTCCCTATGTCACCACGCTCGTCGCCACGGCGGTGCTGTGGAACTACATGCTTCATACGAAGTACGGGGTGATCAACTGGATCCTGACCTCGGTCGGCCTTCCCGCCGTGGACTGGCTAGGGAGCCCGGCGACCTCGGTCCCGGCCATCCTGATGTTCGTGGTGTGGAAGATTTTCGGCTACAACATGCTGATCTTCCTGGCGGTGCTGCAGACCGTGCCCGACGACCTCTATGAGGCGGCGCGGATCGACGGGGCGGGGCCGTGGAAGTCGTTCCGGCACGTGACCCTGCCGGCCATCGCGCCGACCCTGCTGCTGGTCTCGATCATTTCGGTGGCGGGGTTCTTCCAGCTGTTCGCCGAGCCCTATGTGATGACGCAAGGGGGACCGGCCCAGTCGACCGTGACCGTGCTCTACTTCATGTACGAAGAAGGCTTCAAATGGTGGAACCTGGGGAGCGCCTCGGCCGTCGCCTTAATCCTGTTCCTGTGCATCTTCGCGGTGACGATGGTGCAGCTGTGGGCGTCCAGGAAGCTGGGGGGAGACCACACGTGAAGCTGCGCGTCATCCTGCTGAATGCCGCGGTCGCCCTGATCGGGCTGATCGTCCTGTTCCCCCTGGCCTGGATGGTCTCGGTCAGCTTCATGTCGACCGGAGAGGCCGCGACCTTCCCGCCGCCGCTGCTGCCCAAGGTCTGGACCCTGTCACACTATCGCGAGCTGTTCGTCGATCAGGGCATGGGCCGGTATATGTGGAACAGTCTGGCGCTGGCCACGCTGGCGACCCTGCTGGCGCTCGGGTTCACGGTGCCGGCGGGATACGCCTTCGCCAAGCTGAGGTTCCGGGGGCGGGACCGGATCTTCCAGATGCTGATCGGGGCCTTGGTCATCCCGGCGCAGATCGGCACCCTGCCGCTGTTCCTGATGCTGAAGTCGGTGGGGCTGGTGAACACCTATGCCGGGGCGCTGGTGCCGTGGCTGGCCTCGATCTTCGGCATCTTCCTGGTGCGCCAGTATGCGCTCTCGATCCCCGAGGAAATGCTGGAGGCGGCGCGGATCGACGGGGCGTCGGAGGGGCGGATCTTCCGCTCGGTGGTGCTGCCTACCCTGACGCCGATCCTTGTGACGCTGGCCCTGTTCGTCTTCCTCGGCAGCTGGAACGACTTCCTGTGGCCGCTGATCGTGCTGACGGATCAGTCGAACTATACGCTGCCGGTGGCGCTGGCGGCCCTGTCGCGCGAGCATGTGCAGGACGCCGAGATGATGATGGCCGGGGCGGTGATCACGGTCGCGCCGGTGCTGGTCCTCTTCCTCGCGCTGCAGCGGTACTACATCCGCGGCATGCTGGCCGGGAGCGTGAAGGGGTGAACGGCGTGGGTCTGGGTAAGGCGGCTGCGACGTTCGGGGCGATTCTGGCCCTGGCCGTCGGCGGGCCCGCGCTTGCCCAGACGCCCGTCGTCGCGGTTCAGGACATCCCCGTGGCGGTCGTGGCCTCGCCCGCGACGCCCGCGCCCGTGGTGCTGGACGATTTCGAGGATCTGACGCCGTGGAAGGCCGACGCCTCGACGGACGTATCGTCGGCGATCGGTGCGGTGCCCGGTCATGACGGCGGCCGGGCCATGCGGCTGGATTACGATTTCAACGGCAAGTCCGGCTACGCCTTTGCGGCCCGGGCCCTGAGCTTCGTGGCGCCCGCCAACTATGAAATCCGCTTTTGGGTCCGGGGCGCGGGGCCGTCGAACACCTTCGAGGTCAAGTTCACCGACGGCACGGCCGAGAACGTCCATTGGCGCCAGGCGACGCGGTACGTCTTCCCCGACGGCTGGACCGAGTTCGTCATCAAGAAGCGGCAGGTGTCGTGGGCGTGGGGCCCGAACCCGGACCACGCCTTCCGGGGCGCCGAACGGATCGAGTTCGTGGTGACTGCCGGCGACGGCGGCAAGGGGTTCATCGAGGTCGACGACCTGACCCTGCGCGAACTGCCGCCCGAACCGGCGGTCCCGCCGAGGCCGCTGGCGACGGCGACCAGCGAGGACGGGACGTCTCTGGCGGCCGATGCGGTGGACGGCGATCCGGCGACGGTGTGGCGATCGACGGCTGTGGCCGAGCAGAGTCTGACGCTGGACCTGGGCTATGAGCGCGAATTCGGCGGGCTGACCCTGAAATGGGCCGAGCGCTCGTCGGCGACGAAGTACCGGGTCATGGCCTCGTCGGATGGCGAGGTCTGGACGGCTCTGGCCGAGGTCGATCAGGGCGACGGCGGGACCGACTGGCTGAGGACGCCGGAAGCCTCGGCGCGGTTCCTGCGGCTGGACCTTCTGGCTCCGCCCGCCGTTCAGGCGCGGACAGGGGCCCAGATGGGGGCCGGACAGGGACGCGACGCCGAGCAGACGTCCTATGCCCTGTCCGAGGTGATCGTGGAGCCGCTGGCCTTTGGCAAGGACGAGACGGCGTTCCTGAGCGCGGTGGCGCGCCAGAGCCGGCGTGGCCTCTATCCGCGCGGCTTCGTCGGCGAGCAGCCGTATTGGACCCTGGTCGGCGTCGACGGCGGCGGCGAGAGCGGGCTGATCTCGGAAGACGGCGCCATCGAGCTGCGGCGCGGCGGGCCGTCGGTCGAGCCCTTCGTGCTCGACAACGGCCGTCTGGTGAGCTGGGCCGATGTGCGGATCCAACAGGGGCTGGTCGCCGGCTATCTGCCGATCCCGACAGTGACCTGGACCCATGAGGGCTGGACACTGAAGGTGACGGCGATCGCCAGCGGAACGCCAACGCCGCCCGCCACGGGTCCGTTCGAGCCCGCGACGTTGCATGGCCGGTATGACCTGACCAACACCTCGACCCGGCCGCTGACCCTGACCCTGGCGCTGGTCGCGCGTCCGATCCAGGTCAATGGACCGGTGCAGTTCCTGGCCGTACCCGGGGGCGCTAGCCCTTTGGCGGGCATCGACTGGCGTTACGGCTCTCTGAAGCTGCGGCCGCTCTCCGGCCAGGAGCTCCGGGTCATCCCGGCCAGCCCGCCTGATCGGATCAGCCTGTCCAGATTCGAAGCCGGCGCCGATCCGCAAGCCCTGATCGCCTCAGGGCGCGGGCTGCCTGCCGCGAACGAGATCACGAAGGACGACACCACCGGCCTGCCGGAAGGCGCGTTGTTGTACGACGTCACCCTCCAGCCGGGAGAGACCCGGACTTTCGGGTTCCGCAGTGACCTGACCGGTGAGGTCGTCGTCAGCACCAATGAAGGCCGCGCCGACGCCCGCGCCGAATTTGACCGGCTCCAGACCCGCGTCGCCGCCGAATGGCGCGAGAAGCTCGACCGGTTCGACCTGATCACGCCGCCCGAGGGGCAGCGGATCGCGGACACGATGAAGACCTCGCTGGCCCATATGCTGATGTCGCGGCAGGGGCCAAGGCTGCAGCCGGGGACGCGGTCGTATAACCGCAGCTGGATCCGCGACGGGGCGATGATGGCCGAGGGGCTGAACCGGCTGGGCCATGCCGATCTGTCGGCCGAGTATCTGCGTTTCTATGCGCCGTTCGTCTTCAGTGACGGCAAGGTCCCGTGCTGCGTCGATCAGCGCGGGGCGGACCCTGTGCCCGAGAACGACAGCCACGGGGAGTTCATCTTCCTGGCCGCTGAAACATACCGATACACCCATGACGAGGCCCTGCTGCGGTCGGTCTGGCCGCAGGTGCAGGCGGCGGTCGCCTATATGGACACGCTGCGGGCCTCGACCCGGGTCCCTGCGAACCGCACGCGGGAGACGCGGCATCTGTATGGCCTGCTTCCGCCGACGATCAGCCATGAGGGCTATTCGGACAAGCCGGCCTACTCCCTCTGGGACAATTTCTGGGGGCTGCTGGGTTACAGGGACGCGGTCTTCATCGCCGAGACCCTGGGCGACACGGCGGCGACACAGCGGTTCGCGGCGGCGCGCGACGGGTTCCAGATCGACATCCGCAACGCCATCACCGGTACGGCGATCCGCCACCACATCGACTTCATCGCCGGGGCGGCCGACCGGGGCGACTTCGACGCCACCTCGACCAGCATCGCCCTGTCGCCGGCCGGCGCTCAGGCCGATCTGCCGCAGGGGCTGATGAAGCGGACGTTCGAAAAATACTGGGAGAATTTCACGGCGCGGCAGGAGAACCGCAACGCCTGGACGGACTACACCCCCTATGAGTTGAGGAACGTCGGGGTGTTTGTGCGGCTGGGCCAGAGGGACCGGGCCCAGCGGGCGCTGGACTTCTTCTTCTCCGACAGGCGGCCGCAGGCTTGGAACGGCTGGGCCGAAGTGGTCGGCCGCGACCTGCGCGAACCCCGCTTCATCGGCGACATGCCCCACGCCTGGATCAGCTCGGACTATATCCGATCGGCGCTGGACCTGTTCGTCTATGAGCGGGACGCGGACCACGCCCTGGTGCTGGCGGCGGGCCTGCCGCTGGGCTGGGTCGACACGCCAACGGGCGTGGGCGTTCGGGAGGTTCGCACCGCCTATGGATCACTGAGCTACAGGTTCAGGAAGGATGGTGCGGTCAGGGTTTTGACGATCGAGCCGGGGGTGACGCCGCCGGGCGGGTTCGTGGTGCAGTGGCCCGACGGCGTTGACCTGCCGCCGCGCCCGCGCATCGACGGCCGGCGCGGTGAGTGGACGGGCCGGGAAGTGCTCATCCCGGCGGGGGCGCGGCGGGTGGAGTTTCGCTGACGCTTGACGAGCCAGGGCTCCTGCCCAAGGCTCCAACTTTTCCGGGAGTCGTGCGATGCGCCGCTGGATGCCGACCGGTCTGATGCTCATGGGCGTCTTCGTCCTGGCTGTCCTCGCGGTGCCCCTGATGGAGCCGGGCCTGCTCCGCGCCTTCGCGGTCAATTCCGGGCTGGCCCTGATCTGGGATGTCGCGGCTGTTCTGGCCGCGTCCCTGTTCGTTACCGGCGGGCTGTGGTCGCTCGCCCGGATGCCGAGCGCCGGCCAGACAGGCGGCTAAAGCCGCTGAAAGGCCTTGCCGTCGGCGTCGAACAGATGGGCCTGATCGGCGGCGACATGCAGCCTGAGCGCGTCGCCGGCCGCCGGGCGGATGTCGCCGGGGAGCTGCACCGTCAGGGTCTCTGAGACCCCGGCCAGACTGACATAGGCATAGGTGGCGTGGCCCAGGGTCTCGACGAAGGCGGCTGTCGTGGAAATGGCGTTGGCCGTGCCCGACAAGGTCAGGTGTTCGGGTCGGACGCCGAGGGTGACGCTGTCGCCGGGCCGGGCGGGGGAGGCGTCGACGTCGACGCGGAGGGTCTCGCCGCCGGGCAGGGTGACCGAGGCGCCGCCCTTGCCGACGAGGGCGATCTCGGCCGGGATCAGGTTCATCTTCGGACTGCCGATGAAGCCGGCGACGAAGAGGTTGGACGGATGCTCGTAAAGCGCCATCGGCGAGCCGACCTGTTCGATGACACCGCCGTTCAGGACCACGATCCGGTCGGCGAGGGTCATGGCCTCGACCTGGTCGTGGGTGACGTAGATCATCGTCGTCTTCAACCGCTCGTGCAGGCCGGCGAACTCGTAGCGCATCCGCACGCGCAGGGCCGCGTCGAGGTTGGACAGGGGCTCGTCGAACAGGAAGACCTCGGGCTCGCGCACGATGGCGCGGCCGATGGCGACGCGCTGACGCTGGCCGCCGGACAGGGCTTTGGGCTTGCGCTCGAGGTAGTCGGTGATGTTCAGCGTTTCGGCGGCCGCGCGGACCTTGGCGTCGATCTCGGCCTTGCCGGTCCTGGCCAGTTTCAGGCCGAAGGCCATGTTCTCGTAGACCGACATGTGCGGATACAGGGCGTAGGACTGGAAGACCATGGCGATGCCCCGGTCGGACGGCGACAGCTCGTTGACGCGTTTGTCGCCGATGGCGATGTCGCCGGCGGAGGCGTCCTCGAGACCCGCGATGGTTCTCAGCAAGGTCGACTTGCCGCAGCCCGACGGCCCCACGAAGACGACGAACTCCCCGTCCTGGATGTTCAGATCGATGCCGCGCAGGACCTCGGTCGCGCCGAAATTCTTGCGGATGCCGCTGAGCCGGACGTTGGCCATGTGTTCCTGCCTGTCGTTCTTGTTTTACAGGCTTTGTAAGCGGTTACGCGGAGGGGGAGAAGCTCCAATGCCGGCGGTAGAGCCGCGCGCCGGCCGCAGGGAGGAAATCCGGGCAACCGGGCGCCAACCGTGGCGGCGGACGTCGGCCGGTATCGATCAGGCGGGACCAAGGATGACGCCGAGGCTCGATGAACAGCCCGTCGAATGTAAAACTGGCGGTTGAACACGATGAGGACGTCCCCGCATCGCGTGCTCACAGGGACGTCTTTGGCGGCATATTCGGCGCGGGGCGCCCCCGCCGCCTCGCTGGCCGTTGAGGATGGTTTCGAGGCGATCCTTCTCGTCGCCGTCAGCCCTGACGCTCACGAGGGTGCCGCCGCGACGCCCTCGGAATAGATGTTGGCCTCGTCATCGGTGTGGCCGGCCTCGTTCAGCGCGCCGAGCAGTCCGCCCGTGGCCCCGCCCGCCGCGGCGCCGACAGCGGCGCCGACAGCGGTCGACGCCAGCCAGCCGGCGGCGACACGGGACCGAGGCCCGCAATGGCGAGCATGCCGAGGCCGGCCAGGACGCCCGCGCCGGCGCCCAGCAGGCCTCCGGCGGTCGCGCCCTTGCCGGCGCCGTCGGCGACGTCGTTCTCACCGTCGCCATTGCGGTCACCGAGAGGCCCTTCACGGCCACCCCGGTCGCCGGAGTGCCAGTTGTCAGCATTGTTGGAGACGATGCGAAACCTGAGTAGGGCTTCGACGGGGGTCAAAGGCCCCATGCCGTCGCGATGTCGGCAAAGCGCCAAAAGCGGACGTTCACGCCGGCGAGGAAAGCAGACATCGGAGTGAAGCGATCCTGCGTCGATCCTCAGGTTGACGGACCCGACAGCGTCGCTATTGCTGGATGTGTTAGGGGATGGGGTTCGCGTATGCGGTTCGAGACCATGCCGGCCGGCGGTCCGTCCGCCGTCGCCGTCGAGACCGTGACCGCGCGACCGCCTGTCGTCCCGGGTCCGCCGACCGTACCGGTCGAGCCGCCGCCGTCTCCCCCGCTCCCCGATATCGCAGCGGCCCATGCGCGGCTCGTGCAAGACCATTCGCTTCAGTTCGACCGCACCGGCTACGTGCCGCCGGAAATCCCCGGCTGGCTGCACTGGATCGGTGACGTCCTGAAATTCATCGCGCCGGCGCTGCAGTATGTGTTCTGGGGCGGGGTGATCCTCATCGCCGGACTGATCCTGTACGCCGTGGGTCGGGAAGTGATGAAGCTGCGCGGGCCCAGGGCCCGGGTGACGCAGCCAGAGGCCGAGCCCGCGCCTGAATGGCGCCCGGACGCCGCAGTCGCGCGGGATCTTCTGGCCCAGGCCGACGCCCTCGCCGCCGAGGGCCTTTACGCCGAGGCCGCCCACCTGCTGCTCCTGCGCAGCGTTGAGGACATTCAGAAGCGGCAGCCCAAGGCCCTGCGCGTTTCCCTGACCACACGCGAAATCGCCGCCCTGAACGCCATTCCAGAGGGCGCGCGTCCGGCCTTCCGCAACATCGGCCGGGTCGTCGAGCGCAGCCTGTTCGGCGCGGCTCCGGTCGGCGCGGCCGATTTCGCTGACTGCCGCAGCGCCTACGAGGCCTTCGCCCTGCCCGACGGCTGGCGCGCCGAGGGGACCAGACTATGAGCCGCGCCTCCCGCGCCACGGGCTCGGCCTTCTCGCCCCTGACCATGATCGTCCTGGTCCTGATCGCGGTCGTGGCCATGGCGGGGCTGGGCGTCCTGTCGGCCTATGCGCCCGAACTCAAGAGCGGCGACGATGGCGGGGCCCATCCCCTGTCGCGCTCGTCGGTGGGTTACGCCGGGATCGTCCGGCTGCTCGAGGCGACGGGCGTGCCGGTGACGCTCAGCCGCGGCCGGCTGACCCGCAACGCCGCCGACAGCCTGCTGATCACCACGCCGCCGCTCGGGGTCAATGCGGATCAAGTCCAGGATCGGGTGGGCGACTCCGCGCCGCACGCCAAGAACGACCTGCCGGTCATCACACGCGGGGGCGGGGGCATCGTAGAACTGACCGGCGGCCCGACCCTGATTGTCCTGCCCAAGTGGAACACCTTGCCCGAGGCCCACGACCACGGTTGGGTCTCGACCCTCGGTCCCGCGCCCGAACATGGGGTGCTCAACGTCCTGCCCGAACGTTTCCGAGGCCGGATAGGCTTGACCCGCGCCAAGGCGGCAGGCTTTGTGCAGCTGACGCGGCCCAGCGGCCAGCGGATCGGACGCCCGGTCCGGATAGAAAGACTTCAGACCCTGTCAGGCCCCGATATGAGGCCGCCTGCCTGGACCCCGGTCCTGACCGACGGTGTCGGCAACGTCATCGTGGCCAGGAAGCCGGACGCCTGGATCTATGTCCTGTCGGACCCCGACCTGCTCAACACCCAGGGCCTCAAATCCCTGGCCGGGGCCCAGACCGCAGTGGCCATGCTCGACCTTCTGCGCGCCGAGGATTCGCCGGTGATCTTCGACCTGACCCTGCATGGCTTCCAGCGCACGCGCAGCCTGTTGCGGCTGATGCTGGAGCCGCCGCTGCTGGGCGTCACCCTGCTGCTGGCGGCGCTCGCGGCCTTCGCCGGATTCCAGGCCGTGGTCCGGTTCGGGCCGGCGCGGGAAGCCGACCGGACGGTGGCGCTCGGCAAGCGGGCCCTGGCCGACAACACCGCCGCCCTCGTGCGGCTGGCGAAACGCGAGCACCGCCTGGCCTCGCCCTACGCCCTTCTGGTCCGCGCCGCCGTGGCCCGCGCGATCGGCGCGCCCCGCACCCTGTCGGAGGCCGAGCTGGACGCCTTCCTCGACCGGGTCGGCGTCATGACCGGCGTCACTGTCCGATATTCCGCCCTCGCTGACAGCGCGCGGGCGGCCAAGACCCCCAATGATCTGATGAAGGTCGCGCAAGACCTTCGTCGCTGGAAACAGGAGCTGACCCGTGGACGTCAATGAGGTGACCGCCATCGCGGCCCGGATCCGCGCCGAGATCGCCAAGGCGGTCGTCGGTCAGGACGGCGCCGTGGATCTTTTGCTGACGGCCCTGTTCGCCGGCGGGCACGTGCTGCTCGAAGGCCCTCCCGGGACCGCCAAGACCCTGCTGGCCCAGAGCTTCGCGCGCACCGTCGGTCTCGACTATGGCCGCATCCAGTTCACGCCCGATCTCATGCCCGGCGACATCATCGGGGCCAATCTGTTCAACTTCCAGACCTCCAGCTTCACCCTGACCCATGGGCCGATCTTCTGCGAACTGCTGCTGGCGGACGAGATCAACCGGACCCCGCCCAAGACCCAGGCGGCCCTTCTGGAAGCGATGCAGGAGCGCCAGGTCACCATCGACGGCGTCTCCCATCCGCTGAGCGCTCGCTTCACCGTCGTCGCCACCCAGAATCCGATCGAGCAGCAGGGCACCTACCCCCTGCCCGAGGCCCAGCTGGACCGCTTCCTGTTCAAACATGTGCTCGACTATCCGGCGGTCGAGCAGGAGCGTGCCATCGTCGCCGCCC
>Ga0247739_10000187_pt1 | contig 21409 bp, 15 predicted proteins | sample UWRJL058202B2_FD_180943 | JGI IMG/M metagenome (GOLD analysis project Ga0247739, IMG submission 180943) | Plant litter microbial communities from Arlington Agricultural Research Station in Wisconsin, United States - UWRJ-L058-202B-2 | ecosystem: Environmental > Terrestrial > Plant litter >...
AAAATCAATACTGATCTGATAGAATTTATGGCAGGTTTAAGGCTTCCTGAATGGATTGTAACTTATTGCTAAGAGAAACATATTCTGAGATTATGAATCCTACAATTTCCCATTTAATTCATTGGAAAATTATGTGTCATTTTATTAGAGTTGGAAAAATCAATATCAATTTAGAAAAAGTGTATAGTAAGTATTAGTTTAGCACCGATATTGGCAGGCTTTATATTAATAAGCTGCCATAAGTATCGGATGGAAGAAATTTGGTTTCATCAGGTGATGATTCGTTCATCAATATTATAGCATTTAATGAGACCTTAATTTCTGTGGCATTGATGATGCGTGTTTATTTTTTTATTTTGTTTATTTTTTTAGCGTCTAAAGTTGCCGCGCAAGATTCTACATTAACATATAATGCATCCATTCTTTTGTCTGGTGCTAATAATGATACGCCTTTCTGGGTCCGTGCAAATCAAGGCGGTGCTATACCATTGTCAGGGAATTTTACCGTAGGACAATTCGGGTTATACAAAGTTTATAATTTACACGACCCGCGTGTCTTTCAATGGTCTGCCGGCGCCGAACTGGTAACCAGCTATGGAAAATCTGCCAATATTTTTGCATCCGATTTATATGCAGCTGGTAAAATAGGACCCGTTGAAGTAATGGCTGGCCAGAAAAGAAATATAACTGGTCTTGTCGATACACTTTTAACATCAGGTTCTTTATCAGTTTCAGGAAATTCCAGGCCCTTACCACGTGTTCAAATTTCAATTCCTGAGTTTTATCCACTTGCATTTACAAACTATTTTGTATCTATAAAAGCCTCTTACTCTGATGGCATATTGCCTGGAACAAATATTAATTATGGTAGCATTAAATATATTTCCAGGACATATTTTCATCAAAAAACGATTTATTTCAAACTTGGAAATGATAATGGAAGATTAACCGGGTTTGTTGGTATCAATCATCAGGCTATATGGGGAGGCGAAGACCGGATCTGGCCGCTATATGCGACCAAGCCTTTACAAGCGTATTGGCATACCGTTACCGGTAAAATGTTAGATCGAAGAAGGATCGGGAACCATTTTGGCACGGTTGATATGGGTATACAATGGAAAGATGAGAACTGGTCTTACTATTTGTACCGACAAAGTATCTACGAAAACGGATCGTTATTTAAAATTATCAATTTCACTGATGGCTTAAACGGACTTAGTATCAAACGCAACAAATCAAAATATGCGAAGACCAAACAATTTGATGTCCATGCTATCTTATTTGAATTCCTGAGCACAAAAAATCAAACCAACGACAATTTATTCTCCGGAATGACTGTTTTGGAAAAAGGAAATTATTATAATCATTACATATATCGTAACGGATGGTCGTACCATAATAAAAATATAGGAACACCGCTGGTTGCAAACAAAAATGACATAAAAACTGATTCCTATTCCAGTATTTCTGAATTTACAAATAATAATAGGATACTGGCATTTCATACCGGATTAACAGCTTCATGGTTAAGCTTTAATTTTCTTTTTAAAGGTACCTATTCCCGTAATTTTGGTACTTACATCAGTCCCTTCGAAAGTCGTAAAGATCAGATTTCAATTCTGTTAAGTACAGAGAAAAAATTATCACTGAAATTTCATCCTGTCGTTTTTGCAAGCCTGGCTTCAGATATGGGGAGCCTGTATCCAAATTCCACGAGTCTTATGGTTGGTATTAAAAAAATGGGTTTCTTAAACTAAAATAATCCCTATTCATCAAAATAATGTTTGTTGAATAGCCAAAAGTTTATATTAATTTTACTTGCAAACTCTATTTTCATTATATCACACTAAATATGCATAAGCTTGACAAGAAAAACTTTAAAATTTCATTCGTTTTGTTATGCTTATTTTTGTTTCTAAAACCAGCCAAATCCCTCTCTCAAGCTGACCAATCTTCCAATGAATATTTAAAAGATTCAACTATAAACTATATTGAGATACAAGGATTTGGAGGGTCTGCAACACGGACTCCTTTCTGGATTCAATCTAATCAGTATGGAACTGTTTCTAAAACTACACCCGCAGCAAGTATAAGAGGCGGACTGGAAAAGTTTGCAAGTTTAAATGAGAAAAATACATGGAGGGTTGGAGGTGGTGTAGAAGCGGTCGGGAATTTCACCCAACAAGGATCCAAATTGTTACTCCCTCAGGCTTATGGTTCACTAAGATTTAAAAACTGGGAATTTTTTATAGGGAGAAAAAAACAATACGTCGGTCTTGCAGACTCAACTCTGGGAACAGGTTCTTATTCCTGGTCAACCAATGCCCTGCCTATTCCTAAAATCCAGATTGGTACAAGAGGCTTTGTAAATGTACCGTTTACAAAAGGATGGCTATCGTTCAACGCCTTTTATTCCGAAGGTTTATTTGAAAATAACCGACCCGTAACGAGCAATCTTAAATTACATCAAAAGACGTTTTATGCCAGAATAGGAAAATCTGCATCGAGGGTAAAATTATATGGTGGTTTTAACCATCAGGTCCAATGGGGTGGAAATTCTCCGTACAATACCGTTGATGGTAAAATGCCAACCGGATTCAGGAATTACATATATGTCATCACCGGCCAGGCCCATAGTAAAAATCCCGGAGTTAACGATAATACAGGAAGAGTAGGAAACCATTTGGGAAGTGTAGATCTCGGATTAGAAATTGATACATACTCAACCAATATTTTTCTTTATCGTCAAAGTATTTACGAAGATGGTTCTCTTATTTGGCTGAGTAATATTAAGGACGGGCTAAATGGGATCAGGCTTAAACGTAAAAATTCTTACGGTGCAAATTTTGAAATAACAACTTTCGTTTTTGAATTCCTGTATACTAAAAACCAGGGAGGAAATATAGCCGACTGGGGTTTGCCGAGCTGGGCACGTGGAAAGGACGATTATTTTAACAATGGACAAGTGCATGATGGCTGGTCCTATTATGGCCGGGCAATTGGCTCTCCGTTTATTCCGCCAACTTCAGACACTCAATGGAAACGGCCTAATTATGCCGATTTTTTCACGAGTAATAATCGGGTCTCTGTTTTCCATGTAGGGTTAAATGGTACATTATTACAGAAAGTTGTATGGACGAGTAAACTCTCCTATTCAAGTAATTTGGGAACATACGAGCAGCCGTTTTTTGATACAGCAACTCAGTTTTCTGGTATAATTGCTCTCCAAACCAGATTAAATATATTGGGAGGAACATTTATTAAAGGTTCATTAGCTGCTGACATTGGAGATTTATACCCAAAAAATTACGGGTTTACACTCGGTTTGCGTAAAGACTTTTCTTTTTAATCAGATTACAGATTACTCCTGATCTCTGCTGCCAAAGCTGCCAGTTCTTCTTGCGATATTTTAATCTTTTTACTGAAATCTGCATCAGCCATACTATTTAATGGCAGTAGATGAACGTGAGCATGAGGAACTTCCAGGCCAATCACACTTATTCCTATTCGTAAACAGGGCACCGTTTTTTGTATCGCAGGGACTATCGATTTTGCGAATAAAAACAGATTCGTATACATAGTATCATCCAGATCAAAAATATAATCGATTTCCTTTTTTGGAATTACCAGAGTATGTCCTTTCGTTATTGGAAAAGCATCTAAAAACGCAAGAAAGTCTTCACTTTCCGCAATTTTATGACTAGGAATTTGTCCGCTTACAATTTTTGAAAATATAGATGCCATCTCGTTTATTATTAAAATAAATATTTATTCAGAATCTCAAACCTGTTCCGTAAAGAAAGTAAGTTTTATCAAAAATAAGTAGTTAGAAACATAAAAGTACTTAATATTGTGATCCAAATTTTTAACAATCCAGGATATGAATTTTACAAAATGGCAAGTATTCGGTAAAGCTGCGGCAGTCGCATTATTTGCTTTATCAGTTAGTACCAATGATGCCCAAGCTCAAAACAAAGGAAAATGGGTAAGTTTATTTGATGGAAAAACAACGAAAGGATGGCATAGCTGGCAGTCGGATAATGTTTTACCACAATGGAAAATTGAAGACGGAGCAATTGTTCTGGCTGAAAAAGGAGGAAAAGATCTGGTGACGGATAAAGAATACGGCGACTTTGAGCTGGAATTGGAGTGGAAAATAGAAGAAGGTGCTAACAGTGGAATAATCTATCATGTGATTGAAGATAAAAAATATTGCTGTCCTTATTCAACCGGGCCTGAAATTCAAATATTAGATGACGAAAGACATGCTGATGCAAAAGCCGGCAAAAATGGTAACCACAAAGCAGGTTCACTTTATGATATGCTTCCTGCAACTGATTTTAGTGTTGTGAAACCTGCCGGACAGTGGAACAAAGCAAAAGTTGTTATTAAAGGCGGAAAAGGAGAAAGTTGGTTAAATGGCAAAAAAGTAGTTGATTTCCCAAGTCAGGGAGCAGAATGGGACAAACTTGTTGCCAACAGTAAATTTAAAACATGGGAAGGCTTTGGTGCTTCATCTAAAGGCAAAATTGCTTTACAGGATCATGGCAATAAAGTAGCATTCCGTAATATCAGAATTAAAGAACTTTAAAATTGAAGTAAAGAATAAGCAATATTCAATGTGCAATTTATACATGGAATGCAATTACATTTTAGGTAGCGTTCATTGTAAATTGAACATCGAATATTGCTTATTTTCATTTGTTTTGTAACCGACTGGTAGTCTGAATTATATTTTCAAAGTTTTTGTCCAGTATTCGCGACTGTAAGCCCGGCTAAATGGCCAATGCTTTTTTTGAAGCAGAAGAGGCAAATAAGCATGTGGTTCTTTCGAAGATTTTGAATGATAATATAAATCATCATCCGTTAATATCAGTCCCTTATATATCTCTCCTTCCTTTACCGTGAGGTCACTAAAAGGCAAGTCATTTTGAAATTCCGGTCTTAATTTCAGTAACCGGTTTTTTAATAACCAATCTGCACGAAAATTATTTGTTGGTATGGATTTGGGCTTATAATTCCCCGAGGACACATTTAACGCATATTCCATGTAAGCTTTCAATAGCTTAGGACCTTCATTAGCGGTATTCTCCGTATCTAATTGTGAAGGTAACAGACTGGTTATAAAGTAAATCTGTTTACGGGCCCGGGTGACTGCTACATTTAGCCGGTTTTCACCACCCTGAGCATTCAGGCTGCCAAAATGCATACTTAATTTCCCTTTTTCATCAGGTGCATATCCCATTGAAAAAATAATAATATCACGTTCATCACCCTGAACATTCTCAATATTTTTGACAAAAAGATCTTTTATTTCAATTCCTTCCTTTTCAATTGCTTCCTGAATTACTTGCTGCTGTTGAAAGTTAAAAGTCACAACTCCGACACTCCACTCTTTAGTAGCCAGCTCTTTTAATAATGTTAATACATTTTCTGCTTCAATAAGATTAGAATTCTGCTTCCATATCCCATCCACTTTTACATATTTAATTCCAGGCTCTTTATCATTTATTTTGTTATAATCGGGTAATAATCGCAATGTATTCTTATAAAAATACTGGTTAGAAAAATCAATCAGATCCAGCGACAAACTTCTGTAATGACCTGAAAGTTGATACTTTTCTAATGACTGTGAAGCCAGGTCCAACAACGATTCTATTTCCAGTGCGGCAGAATACTCGTCTTCCTCATTGATCTTTTCATCATAACGGATTTTATATAAATCGCTGGGAGGCAATTGTTTACTATCTCCTGTGACAACAATCTGTTTTCCTCTAAAAGCTGCGGGCAGTCCATATTCTGCATAACATTGTGATGCTTCATCAAAAATTATCAGATCAAACAATGCGGCTTGCATGGGAAAAATGGCGGATACTGCTTCAGGCGAAGCCATCCAACATGGAACCAGGGAGAACACTTCTTCCTGATAATTTTCCAGCAACTTACGAATAGGCCAGATTTTTCTCTTTTTTGAAACCTGATGATTTAATTCACGATAAGTTACGCGGTTACCAAGTCTGTTTTTCTCTACATCCTGATATGTCAATTCACGAAGTTTAATTCCGGTAATATCGCTGCTAAGTTTTTGTTTTGTTAAAATACTTGTCTGAAGTTGCTCCTCCCATTGCTGCATTTTTAAAGAAGTTACTGCCCGGAGTTGCGGAAATTTATTTTCTATATGTTCAATCCAGGCCAACCTAATACTATTTTCAAATAAATCAACAATTTCTGTCGATTCAGAAAGACTCGTTTTTAAGGCAAAACTACTAATTGATTTTGTAACAGATTGTTCTGCAACAGACATATCTTCCCAGATCCTATCCATATCAGAAATAGAATCAAAGTCATTTTTCAAAGCTATTGATAATCGCTGACTATAATCTTCCGGCTCCTGCATTAATCTTTCTATTTGCTGTGGCAAAAGAAAAACGCTCATAACAGATTCTAAACGATCCCAAACATGAAGCCAGCTAATAATCTGATTTACCTTGTATTTAAATACTTCGAAATCTTCCAAATCCAATACCAGGTTTTTCAGGATAGCATTCCATGGTTCAAAACCTGCTCTTACGCATGCATCTGCTGCGGATTCTGCCTGATGAAAAAATGTTGCATATCTTTTTTCATGATCGAGGGAAGAAATAAGATATTTTTGCTCAAAAAGAAGATTAGGATTTTGCAACCAACTTTCCAGTTCAATTCGGTTCCTGACCTTCAAATCAAGTTTTTCCAGATGATCAATTGAAATACTTAATCCATTAGAAGAAGCTACCTGATTGATTATTTTCTTTTCCGAACCAAATAAATCCCACCAAATGCCTGTAACTGTTGATTTTTTAGCATCAATCACTTTTTTCAATTGCGATCTGAAAGTTAGCAGTTGTGATTCATCAAGAGAAAACTCTATTCCTTCTTCTGATAAAACTCCCTCCAGAGAATCTGTCACCTGGCGTATGACAGCTAATCTTGCGTAACTGCTAAAATCGGATCTGAAATATTTTTTAAAAATACTAAAAGTAGTTTCATCCTGAATCAGGTGTGTAATATCATCCAGGCGCTCCTGAATTTCATTTCTGTTAGAAGCCAATCCGTTCATAAAAGATTGACCTGTTATTATTTCAAATTGTTCAATTTGCTGCTTATGTGCATCCGGCCAATCCAAAAGCATTTTTTCAATACTCCGAAGATCTGCTAATCCATATTTTGCAAAACTTTTACGGTTATACCATAAGTGATCACTGCTGATGTGCAAAGAATACATGGCAAAAGTTTTGAGTCTCCTTTTATAATCATCCCATTGATCAATTCTAAAAAATTTATAATCATTTTTTAAATCAACATGTGGTACTGTCAGATCACTGGTAAGATATAGTTCCTTGATAGAAACACCACTTTCATTTTCATCAAACAGAGCACTCCGGAATGCATCAAGCTCCATGATTGTTCTGTCTATATGTCTGCTTTCCTGTGTAAACTGTCTTTCTAAGAAAACTGCATCCAGGCTATAATTCTGTTGTTTATAAGCTTCAACCTTCTCGATTTGCAAAGCAAATTGGCGGTACAATTCAGCACGGTCATTTTTAAAATCATGGATTAACGCTACAAATGGATCCATACCAATTGTTTTCAAGCGCTGATAAACCACATCCAGGGCGACTCTTTTTTGGCATACTAATAAAACCCGTTTTCCGCGAGCTGCATAATCAGCCATTAAATTACATATCAGCTGCGATTTACCACTTCCTGGCGGACCTTCTACTACAACTGATTTCCCTGATTTAACCGAAAGGATAATATTTTCCTGAGATTCATCTATTTCAAAAGGAGTTAATATTTCCTCTTCACGGATTTTTTCAGTAAAAGCTGAATGAAGATCATCCTCCTGCAAAGGAACGTGTTCATCATTATCCAGCAATAACATTTCGAATGGCTTTTCCTGAGATTGCTCTAAAAGTTTGTTATAGTCAGGAACCAGATAGGAACCAGCCTGTGGGAAAATTCCCAGAACTGCTTCCGGATATAATTTGAGCTCTCCATTTCGTTCGGTTAATTGCAGATCTGAGCTTTTTACAGCTTCAAAAGGTATCAGCTTATCCTCAAAAAGTTGTTGATTAAAATTAATTTTAAAAGGCGTTTCTTTCAGCCATTCATAAAGTTGGGTACGAAATTCCAAAAAGTCTTTTGAAAAATCTTCGTAGGATTTTTCCAGTACTTCATCCGATACCAATGTTTCATTAAAATGTGCATAAGCCAACGCAAAACTTCGGTTCAGAGTGATTTCCGCTTCATCTCTGTGAAATAAGCACCATTGCTCTCTATCTGCTTTTAATGTTACGGGGAAGAAAAGCAGAGGCGCATGAATAGGAGTTCCATCAGAAAGCTTGCCCCGGATAAAAGGATAACCAACGTACAAATCCTGAGATCCACGTTCTTCCTGAATAAAAGATTCCATTCTGGCTATTTTCCGAAGTTTTTTACTAATCTCATTTACACGCTCAAAACGTGGATCCTGGATGTCGCAAAGGGGAATACGAACCTTCTTTTGAACCAATTGCTGAATCAGATCAAAAGAAGATTTTCCCAGTAAAAAATCTGTATCATATATATCCAAAAACTGCTCCGATGGTAAGCCGGGGAGCAGCAAGGATTTATTTCGTGTACTGAGATTTGTAAGCCGTTTTAAATAAGATCTTAGGATTCGGTTCATATATATTAAAACGATCCTGACAATTAACTATTTGATAATACTTCACCCTGTACATCTTTCTTTTCCGGAAAGATAACAGATGCAAGAATGCTGATGGCCAAAATCCCTAATATAACGTATAGTGAATAAACGGTTTCAAACCCAATCGATTCCAAATAAACATGTGCAAGCATTTTACCTCCGATGAATACCAAAAGTACGCCCAATCCATATTTAAGAAATCGAAAAAGACCCATGATATTACTCAGGAAAAAGAACATGGATCGTAATCCCATGATGGCAAAAATATTAGAAAAGAAAACAATATAAGGATCTTTCGTTACTGAAAAAACAGCCGGGACAGAGTCCACAGCAAAAATTAAATCGGTAAATTCGACAATCAGCACAACTACAAAAAGCGGAGTGATCATCCATTTTCCCTTTTTTAACACAAAGAAATGTTCTCTTACATATCTTGGAAATACCGGAAAATATTTAGAGGTAAACTTTACAACCGGATGTTTTGCAGGATCAATTTTCTCATCACTATTGCCTTCAAAAAATATTTTCCCACCCTGATACACAAGCAATAAACCGAACAAATATATAATCCATTCAAAGCGTTGCATCAATGCAGAACCTAAGAATATAAATAGGAAACGCATGATAATAGCGCCCAGTACACCCCAAAATAATACCTTTTTATAATATTTAGCTCTTACGCCAAATGATGCAAAAATGAGAATTATAACAAAAATATTATCTACGGAAAGTGCATACTCAAGCAAATAACCAGTAATGAATTCCAGAGACATGTTCTTCCGATAAATCGTAAGACTCTCTTCAAAATTTCCGGGCACTAATTGTATATGAGAAGCATATTTAGTTTGGATGGCTTCCAGCTCAGCATAATTATTGACACCATGAACTAAATCTCCATGTGTGTTGATAATAAAATAAAATGCGAGTGCTAACACGATCCATACCACAGTCCATATGGCAGCTTCACCAAATTTCACTACATGATCTTTTTTATTGAAAACCCCCAAATCTAAAAGAAGCATTACACTGATCAACAAAATGAAGCTTCCGAAAAATATTACCTCGTTAGAAAACATGAAAAATTTATATTTTAATTAAAAAATAGTACTCCAAATGTTAAAATATTAAATTAACCTGATAATGGATCTACTAATATTGCTATTTGGTAAAGGTAACGAAAATTCAAAAAGCGAATTGAAAATAGGACAAACGGCAATAAGTGTAATTTTTACTGATTATTTCAGTTATGAAGAAGATTGAAAATTAAATAAGTCAGTTATTTTCAAACATGGCGTTAATAATTTCAAAGATATCATTGAAAAAATAAAAATCAGAAGATTTGGCTATTGGATTTCTATTTTTAGAAACTGAATTAAAATTATTTACTTAGCTAACCCCAATGATTTACAATTTGTTAATAAAAATTTAAAATTATTTTGTTAATATTTCCTTAAAATACTTGCGTGAAATGCCTCACTTGTCTACATTTGCACCACCATAATCAAAAACGGTTATGCGAAAGTAGCTCAGCTGGTAGAGCGCGACCTTGCCAAGGTCGAGGTCGCGGGTTCGAACCCCGTCTTTCGCTCAGAGAATACAAGCACCGTTAACGGTGCTTTTTTTTCTCAAATGCCATAACACCTGTAATGGCTAATGCCGGGGTGGTGGAACTGGTAGACACGCAGGACTTAAAATCCTGTGAGCCGAAACGCTCGTACGGGTTCGATTCCCGTCCCCGGTACCACTTAGGCCCAAAAGACTTCCTTTACGGGAAGTCTTTTTTTTGCTCCCATTTTATTATATATTTGATATTTTGCCGGTCTGGGCGTGGCTGATTTTTTATTATTAGCTGGCTTCAACCTAACTATTCCTAAAGGCAAAATCCCTATGTTAGTATTATGAAAGTATCACCCCTTGAACCCTTCAAAATTGTATATTCCATCCTTGCCCATGAATATCTTGGGTATATTTTTGAATGTTTTGTAGTTCAGCTGGATAATCATGGATCCTTTTCTTATCAAATTCAGAGCATTTCTTCTAAAAATATCCAGGAATTTAGTGAGGGCCTCGACGTAGCTGATTTTGAGCTTGTTCAGCTCATAGACGATATTCAGCAAGATACCATTCTGAAAAAATTTAATACCAGAAAATTAAATGCAGTTGATTTCTTTTTAAGAATATATGATCCTCAAAAAGGTGACAAAACTATACAGGAAATCATTACCGCATATCTGGAAAACAGCAAATCTCATATTCTTGAAAAATTAGAGGACAAAGATCTGTTTATTATGGGGAGTGACGGAAATCCAATCTGGAAACCTGTCATTTGGGAAAAAGAAAAAGCTACTATCCGCTTTCATTTTGTCCGTAACGAAGATAATACGCATTACTATCCTACCATTAGATACAAACAAGAAAAGCTTGAATTTCAATATAAAAATGCTATCCTGATTTGTGAAGAACCGGCCTGGATGGAAGTAGATGGCCACCTTTACCATTTTGCGGGTCATGTGGACGGAAAAAAAATCAAACCCTTTCTGGCAAAAAAATTCATTGCTATACCTGGTAATGTTGAAGAGCAATATTACAGAAAGTTTGTTGCCCCTCTTATTGCATCCTATGACGTGGTAGCCCGTGGTTTTGAAATACGAAATATCACTTCTTCCCCAAAAACTGTTTTAACAATTTCTGATAATGTATTTAGTAATAAAAAAGAGGCATCATTACTTTTTGCTGATGCAAATGCAAGTGAAACCATTGTTGTAGAAGAGGATGATAACAATGTAGCATTTGATCTATCGTTCCAATATGGAAACTTTTCTTTTCATTCTGACAGCTCAGCGAGTCCATCCAGCGTTTCAATCGAAAAAAAAGAAAAAGAGTATCTTTTCTACAAGGTAAAACGTGATATTGTTGCAGAACGCAGTCATCTTAATCATTTGAGAGAATGGGGCCTGAACATTCGCAACGGTGTAATTGGCATGCCTAAATCTCAGGCATTTGGATGGTTACAAAGTAATGCAACGCTACTTTCGGAGAATGGAATCATTGTTCGACAAAATACTGCGGATGCCAAACGTTACTTTTTGGGTTATTCTTCTTTGGATATTTCTATTCAGGAAGGCCGGGATTGGTTTGATATCAATGCAAAAGTGCAATTTGGCGAATTTGAAATACCGTTTATTCAGTTAAGAAATTATATACTAAACCAGAAAAAAGAATTTTTACTTCCCAATGGCGAAACTGCGGTTATTCCTGAATGGTGGTTTACTAAATATTCAGAACTATTCTCATTTACTGAGCATGACCATGAAAGTGATAATCTGCGCCTAAAAATGCATCATCTTGCTTTGGTTCAGGAACTAAGAGAAGAAAACCTGGCTACGGCAGTTATTAGCAGAAAACTTGAAAATCTGAGAGATTTTAATCATATTGAGGCAGCTGATCCTCCGGTAAATTTTCAAGGAATATTACGTCCTTATCAAAAATCCGGATATGACTGGCTGCATTTTTTAAATCAATATCATTTTGGCGGGTGTCTTGCCGATGATATGGGATTAGGAAAAACGGTGCAGACTCTGGCTTTTTTACAGTCTCAAAAAGAATCCGGTTCTTCGCAGCCATCCATGTTAATTATGCCGACTTCTCTACTCTACAACTGGGTATTAGAAGCAAAACGATTTACTCCTGATTTGAGAATATTGCTTTATACGGGAACTTACCGCGAGAAAGATACTGCACAATTTATTGGTTATGACCTTATTCTGACCTCTTATGGAATCATTAGATTGGATATTGATATAATTAAATCGTATCGTTTTAATTATATTATTTTAGATGAATCTCAGGCAATCAAAAATCCTTCATCTAACATTACCAAAGCAGTCCGTAAATTAAACTCTGCTAACCGCCTGATACTTACCGGTACTCCAATTGAAAACAGCACGCTGGATCTCTGGTCCCAAATGTCGTTCGTAAACCCCGGACTATTAGGCAGTCAGGGGTTTTTCCGTGACGAATTTCAAATTCCAATTGAAAAGCGGAATGATGAAGATAAATCCAAACGACTTTATAATTTAATAAAACCTTTCATTTTAAGACGACTCAAATCTCAGGTAGCAACAGATCTTCCTGAAAAAGTGGAAAGCATTCAATACTGTGAAATGTCGGTTGAACAAGAGAAAGCCTACGAAGAAGCAAAAGCTTATTATAGAAATATTATACTTCAAAGCATTGATTCAGAAGGCATCTCTAAATCTCAAATAGTTGTATTACAAGGGCTGACTAAATTAAGACAATTGGCTAATCATCCTAAAATGGTAGATTCCGGTTATCAGGATAGCTCTGGGAAATTCGAAGACGTACTGCATAAAATTCAGACTGTGATCAGTGAAAATCACAAAATTTTGATTTTTAGCCAATACATAAAACACCTTGACCTGTTCAAAACCTATCTTGAAGAGAAAAAAATCACTTATTCTTATCTGGATGGTTCAACAAAAGATCGTCAGGGACAGGTTGACAATTTTCAGAATGATGAAAGTATCAAAATATTTTTGATTTCATTAAAAGCAGGAGGTTTAGGATTGAATCTTACAGCAGCTGATTATGTCTTTATTTTAGATCCCTGGTGGAATCCTGCCATAGAAGCTCAGGCAGTGGACAGGGCGCATCGGATTGGCCAGGACAGAACTGTATTCACTTATAAATTTATAACGAAAAACTCCGTTGAAGAAAAGATTCTGGCTTTGCAAAGAACTAAAAAACAGCTCGCTGATGATCTCATATCAAGTGAAGATAGTTTTGTAAAATCACTTACCAAGGAAGACGTACTTAGTCTGTTAAGTTAAAAAACTAAATTCTGTTCTAACAAAAAATCCCTGCTGAGCAATATGCTTAACAGGGATTTTATAAAAATAAAAACTCTTAGTTTAATAAAGCAGAAGTTTCACGACTTATTAAAGCTTCCCGGTCAGGACCTGTTGAAACAAATGTAATTGGCAAATTAAGTTCTTCTTCCAGGAATTTGACATAAGCAAGAAGTTCAGCAGGAACAGCTTCAAAATCATAAATACCATCCAACGACTGTTGCCATCCTGCAAAATCCTTATATATCGGTTCAACAGATTCATCACAAAGATCGTAAGGAAGATGATCTGTTACGGTGCCATCAGACAAGCGATAATTGGTACAAATACGAATATTATCAAAAATAGTCAGTACGTCTACTTTCATCATAATCAGTTGCGTCACACCATTGATCATGATCGCATACTTGAGTGCTGGTAGATCCAACCAACCGCAACGACGTGGACGACCGGTAGTTGCTCCAAATTCACGTCCTTCTTTACGCATTTTTTCGCCGGTTTCTTCCAGAAGTTCAGTAGGAAATGGTCCGCTTCCTACCCTCGTGCAGTAAGCTTTAAAAATTCCAAAAACTTCCCCTACCTGGTTGGGAGCTATACCTAATCCGGTACATGCGCCTGCTGCCATGGTCGTAGAGCTGGTTACAAAAGGATAAGATCCAAAATCAATATCAAGCAATGATCCCTGAGCACCTTCTGCCAAAACAGATTTACCTTCTGCCAGTGCATCGTTAACTACATATTCACTGTCTACCATTGTAAACTGCTTCATAAACTCAATAGCGGCAAAGAAATTTTCTTCGGCCTGAGGGAGTGTAGCAGAATAATCGAATGAGTAAAAATCAAGAATTACTTTATGTGCATCAACCAGTTTTTTATATTTAGCAGCAAAATTCGGAGATAAAACATCCCCTACTCTTAATCCCAATCTTGCGATTTTATCTTGGTAAGTAGGTCCGATTCCACGTAAGGTCGATCCGATTTTAGAATCTCCTTTCGAACGCTCATAAGCAGCATCCAATAACGAGTGTGTAGGAAGTATCAGTGATGCTTTTTTGGAAACAAACAGGTTACTGATCAGGTCAAGATTATATTTCGCCAGGTTATCAACTTCTCTTTTGAAAACAATTGGATCCAGCACAACACCGTTACCAATGATATTCTGGATATCACGGCGGAAGATTCCTGATGGAATTTGGTGCAGAACGTGCTTGATACCATCAAATTCAAGTGTATGACCAGCATTAGGTCCACCCTGAAAACGAGCTACAACATTATAACGTGGCGCTAAAACGTCCACAATTTTACCTTTACCCTCATCTCCCCATTGGAGACCAAGCAATACATCAACTTTCATTCAATAATTGATTACTAAAAAATAAAATTTCCTGTAAGATTCGTTGGATTAAATTAAACCAACAGAAGAAAAAAAATATTAATCCCTTTCATGGGCGACAGAAACTTCCTGACCGATTTCGTTGCGATTTTGGCAATTTTCTTTGGTACAATTACCGTAGAAAATAAGAGAATGATGTAATACGCTAAAATTCAGCATCTCTCCTACCATATTCTGGATGGATTGAATCCGGGGGTCACAAAATTCCATTACTTTATGGCAATCTGTACAAATAAGGTGATCGTGCTGCTTATTACCATACGATTTCTCGAATTGGGCCAAATTCTTACCAAACTGGTGTTTAGTAACCAGATCACAGTCCACAAGCACATCAAGCGTGTTATAAACCGTTGCACGGCTCACGCGATAACGCTTGTTTTTCATACTGATATAAAGTTCATCTACATCAAAGTGATCTTCCCGGGTATAAATTTCTTCCAAAATCGCAAAACGTTCCGGTGTTTTACGAAGTCCTTTATTTTCTAAATAAGCCGTTAAGATCTTCTTGGCGGCTTCAAAATTTGGTTTGCTGGCTTGTGGCATATCTTTTGAAATCTTGCGCAAATTACGCTTTTTTACTTAAAACACCTTGAACTACCTGACAGCTAAGCTTAAAAAATGAGCTGTCAATTCAAAATCTATTCAATTATATCTCTTTTTATTCCAAACTATTTTCCATTCAAATTGGTGTCAAAACGCTGAACTTTATAAACTCCCTCTACCTGCTCCAGCTTGCCTATAAGTATATCAAGATGGCTCGTATCCTGTACATAAAGCCGGATATCCCCATTAAAAACGCCATCTTTGGTATCTATAGTAAGCCCCCGCATATTAATATGCAGCTCATTAGAAATTATCCTGGTTACATCATTAACCAATCCAACGCGGTCGGTACCGGAAATATACAATCCGGCCAGAAAAGCCTCCTGCTTATTTGATTCCCATTTGGCCTTAATAATCCTGTTGCCATGCTTCGACATCAATTCTGCCGCATTTGGACAGGTAGTACGGTGAATTTTAATACCTTCATTAATGGTAACAAAACCAAAAACGTCATCTCCTGATATGGGATTGCAGCAGGGAGCAAGTTTATAATCAATTTTGTCCATGTCATCACCGATCAGCAAAGTATCGCTGTCTGCACGGTCTCCATGAATGTTCTTTAAATATTTTGTAAAAGATTTACCATCACCGGATCCGGTCGATACAGGAGGTACAACAACATTGGTTTCAGTCGCCTTTCGTTCTTTTGCCTCCTTATCTTTCTTAAATCTTTTTAATTCATCTAACTGAATATAAGCCTTTCCAATCCGGTAAAAGAAATCGGCAGGAGTTTTACATTCGAAAAAAGCACGCAACTGATTAGTTACTTCTGCATTTAGTTCAATACCAAGAACTTTAAGCTTTTTCTCCACCAGCTGGCGGCCATCTGTTTCATAGCGGCGGTTATCTTCTTTCAGGAAATCTTTAATTCTTGCCCTCGCTTTTGAGGTAATTACAATTCGCAGCCAATCCTCATTGGGTTTTTGTTTGCTGGATGTAATGATCTCAATCTGATCTCCGTTATTTAATACATAACTGATCGGCACTAATATTCCGCCAACTTTGGCAGCCATGCAGTGAGCACCAACTTCGGAGTGGATATCAAAAGCGAAATCCAGCGCTGTGGATCCGCTTTGTAAAACTTTCAGTTCTCCTTTTGGTGTAAAAACAAAAACTTCCTCGTTGAAAAAATTACTTCTGAATTCGTCCAGAAACTCTATGGCAGCAGTTTTATCTCCAAAACCATTTTCCAGCGTTTCTCTTACCTGCGTAATCCATTGTTCAATATTCCCCCGGACTTTCGTATCATTCCCTTTATATTTCCAATGTGCTGCGTAACCTTTTTCAGCAATTTCGTCCATGCGCGAAGTACGGATCTGCACTTCCACCCATTGACCACTTTTGCTCATTACAGTCGAGTGCAGAGATTGATATCCATTCGCACGCGGCGTACTTAAAAAGTCTTTTAGACGGTCCGGATTGGGCTTATAATGATCTGTTACAATAGAATATGCCTGCCAGCAAATTGCTTTTTCTCTGTCACCTTCAACTGATGATTCGAGTACAATTCTTACAGCAAACAAATCATAAATTTCCTCGAATGGTTTGTTTTGCTTTCGCATTTTATTCCAAATCGAATAAATTGATTTGGGTCGTCCTTTTAAGATAAAATTTAAACCAGCCGCTTCGAGATCCTGGGAAATCGGCTCCATGAATTTAGAAATAAACCGGTCACGAATACCTTTGGTCTCTCTCAGTTTTCGTGCAATTGCCCTATACTCCTGCGGTTCTGTGTATTTTAAATATAATTCTTCCAGTTCAGATTTAATGCTGTACAAACCCAGGCGATGAGCCAGCGGTGCGTAAATAAAAATAGTTTCTGAGGCTATTTTCAACTGCTTGTCTCTGGGCATACTGTCCAGCGTACGCATATTATGCAGCCTATCTGCCAGCTTTACCAATATCACACGGACATCATCTGACAGCGTAAGAAGCATTTTTCTGAAATTTTCAGCTTGCTGCGACGTACCATATTCAAATCTTCCTGATATTTTAGTCAGCCCGTCAATAATCTTGGCGACTTTCTTGCCAAATAAGCGTTCGATGTCCTCAATACGCATATCTGTATCCTCGACAACGTCGTGCAGTAATGCAGCAACAATGCCGGTAGTTCCTAATCCGATTTCCTCAACTACGATCTGTGCAACGGCAAGCGGATGGTAAATATACGGTTCTCCTGACCGGCGGCGCATGTCTTTATGTGCCTCCACAGATGTATAGAAAGCCTTTTTGATCACCTTAGCATCATTATCCTTTAAAAAAGGTTTAGCCGTCCGTAATAACCTTCTGTATTTTTTGAGAATATCCTTACGCTCCTGCTCCAGGTCAATAGTGAGGGATTCAACGAGTTGCTCCACTGCTTAATAGTAATTAGTATGCTTCACCAAAATAACAAATTTTAACGACATTATTCAATATGATTTACCAAAAGATAAAACTTTTAAAAAAATTTGCATTTATTAAAATTAATTTAATACCTTTGCACTCCCAATTCAACAATCGCGTTGGAAACGGAACAAATTTAAGAGCGGGCGTGGCGGAACTGGTAGACGTGCTAGACTTAGGATCTAGTGCCGCAAGGCGTGGGGGTTCGATTCCCTCCGCCCGTACGATTATCAAGGGATTGACGGGGCGTCGTATTTCCTATTAATATAAGAAAATGAACTGCTCCGTAGTTAACCCGTCAAATGCTCTCAGGACTCTGTTTTGAGAGCATTTTTCTTTTTAATTTTATCTAAAAATAAAGCATTTACCATTATCATAAGCAAGTATGGAAGTTTTGTTAGAGAAGAATTCGCCAACATTAGCCTCACTTAAAGTAAAGCTGACCAAAGATGATTATCAGCCAAAAGTTGATAAAACCATCAAGGATTATTCAAAACGTGTGAATTTAAAAGGATTTCGTCCAGGCAAAGTGCCATCTCATGTAATACAACGCATGTATGGTAAAAGTATTTTGGTTGACGAAGTGAATAGCCTCCTAAGTAATGCTGTAAGCAGCTACATTCGTGACAATAAAGTACAGGTAGTAGGTGATCCTATTCCTAACCGTGAAAAAGCAGAGGAAGCAAACTGGGATAAGCCGGAAGATTTCGAATTCAGTTACGATTTAGGCGTTGCAAGTGATTTTAATGTAAATCTTTCTGAACTTCCTGCTGTAAAACGTTACTCAATTAATGTGGACGACAATGAGTTGAACAAAACTTTGGATAGTCTGCGTGAAAGATTTGCTGATAATATTCATCCTGAAGTAAGTGAATTGGGAGATATGGTCTTCGGTGAACTGAAACAAGAATCAACTGAGTTTACAACTAATACTGCTATCCCAACAAAACAATTGAATGAAGACAGTTTGTCCAAATTCATTGGAGTAAAAAAAGGGGACGTAATCACATTTGATATACAAAATACATTTGCTGACGAATCTGCCATTGCTCATGTTACCGGCAAGAAAAAAGAAGATGTTAGTACGCTGTCAGGTGAATATATTTTAACAGTTGAAGACATTACACGTTCAGCACCTGCTGTATTAAATCAGGAATTTTTTGATAAAGTTCTTGGAGCAGGACAAGTTGAAAGTGAAGAACAATTCAATGAAAAAGTTCTTGAAATCATAAAAGGTAACTACGAACGCGAAACAGAAGCACTTCTGCGCCGTGATATCGAAAATGCTTTGCTTGACAATATCTCCATCGAAGTACCGGCTGATTTCCTTAAAGATTGGTTGGAAAAAACAAATGAAGGTAAATTTACCCGTGATCAAATCGAAGAACAATTTGAGGATTTCCAAAAATCACTTAAACTGAGTCTGATCAAAAATAAAATTGCGGATGCAGAAGCTGTAAAAGTAGAGTATCCTGAAATTCTTGAATTTACCCGTCAGATGATGAAAGGTCAATTTGGAATTTATGGTGATGACGAAAGCATGAGAGAAACCATTGACCGTGTTGCACAGGGTTATCTTGCTGACAAAGAGCGCGATAACTATACCAGCATTTTCAATCAGGTTTTTGATAATAAAGTATTGGATATTATCCGCAACCAGGTTACTACCGACGAACAAACCATTGAAGTAAGTGAATTCGAAGCACTTGCAAAAGGAGAAGCGAAGGAAGAAGCCTAGTTTTTGAAGAGAGTTTATAAGTTCAAAGTTTAGAGTTCAAAGTTTACAGGCGACTGTTTACTTTGAACTTTTTTACTTTATACTCTAAACTCTTACTTAAAACCCAATCCTCTCCCTTCCCTCTCCTATTTCCCGGATTATTCCTTGTCCAAACCATGTTTTAAATTTTGCTTTCCACTGTTCTACTTCATTTTGTAAACGACTATTCACGGCCATTAACCTGGTATTTTCCTGTCGCAGCCATTCTGTTTCAGAAAGTGTCATGGATTCGAACCCTAGTAATTCAGGCAGGGGAATGTCCAGTAATTTTGCAATATTTTCCAGACGTGAAAATGACAGCTCTGTTCTTCCCCGTTCCAGGTCGCCGTATGCAGTGGTAGAAAGTCCCAGCATATCAGCCATATTTTCCTGTGAAAGGCCTTTACGAAGTCTGATCTGACGTATTTTTTCGGATAAATTAGATGAAACACTCATGGCTTTTGAATTATTTCTTTGAACATTTACAAATGTTATGCAATATAATAATGGATTAAAAAGATGACTCTCGCAATTTTCGATAAATTATCGCACAAATAGACGAGGATTATACGATGAATTACCCAAATTTGTGATCCTGTAAGGAACCGAAGAGTTATCTCGTAATAGAAACTAAGATAAAGCGCTTTTTGTTCTTCCTAACATGTACCCTTTAAATTACATATCATTTTAAAATTTAGATTTTTTCATGGACCACGGAAATGAATTTAGAAAATATGCCGTTCATCATTTAGGAATGAGTGGCCTTAAGGTTGATGGCTACATGAACCATACTATTGAAAATATGACCCGTTCTGTTATTGAGGAACGTCCAATGAACTTCAGGGAAGTAGACGTTTTTTCAAGATTAATGGCAGACCGTATTATTTTTATGGGTACCGGCGTAGACGATAATATCGCTAACATCATCGTTGCTCAGCTTTTATTCTTAGAATCTGCTGATGCAAAAAAAGATATTTTAATGTATATCAATAGTCCTGGCGGTTCAGTATATGCAGGATTGGGAATTTACGATACCATGCAATATGTACGTCCGGATGTTGCAACAGTGTGTACCAGTCTGGCAGCTTCTATGGGAGCCGTACTTTTAGCTGGTGGAGCAGCAGGAAAGCGTTCTGCACTTCCACATGCAAGGGTTATGATTCACCAGCCATCAGGTGGAGCTCAGGGAACTTCTGTTGATATCGAGATCACAACGCGTGAAATCGTAAAACTCCGTCATGAGTTGTACGAAATTCTTGCAAACCATACAGGACAAACAGCTGAGCAGATTGGAATCGATTCTGACCGTGACAAATGGCTTCGTGCTATTGAGGCAAAAGAATATGGGCTTATTGATGAAGTGTTGACAAGAGACAAATAATCAATTTGATTTGCTAATAAAAACCGCCGGAACAGAATTTGTTCCGGCGGTTTTTATTATGCGGTAAGCTTACAATTTGGTAACACGCTTAAAAAACCGGAACTTTGCGCAAATTATTACATTACTGGTTCAATAGAATAAATCAGTCAGGTAATAAAGTATTGAATAAAAAACCAATGAGATGGTTTGAAACAATATGAATAATCATTTTGTTACCTCCTCTCTTTCTGTAAGATATGTCTTAAAGGTTTTTTATAGAAATTAATTTAATTGCATCGTACCATAACTGTATATA
>Ga0247739_10000188_pt1 | contig 21323 bp, 15 predicted proteins | sample UWRJL058202B2_FD_180943 | JGI IMG/M metagenome (GOLD analysis project Ga0247739, IMG submission 180943) | Plant litter microbial communities from Arlington Agricultural Research Station in Wisconsin, United States - UWRJ-L058-202B-2 | ecosystem: Environmental > Terrestrial > Plant litter >...
TTCAGAAGGGTTAGGAGGCAGAGGGCCACTCACCATAACATCAAATTTGGGATGTACGCCTGTAGACTGAATCAATTCAGATAAATTCTTTTGCCCTATCAAATAATTGGAAACACCTTTTTTGTTGGATACTTCCAGACGGTCGTGCAGGGAAGGTTTCCGTAAATCCATACCTAACAAAATAACCCGTTTATCAGAAAATGCTAAACTGGCTGCCAGATTGATACTGATAAAACTTTTTCCTTCACTACCAATGGAAGAAGTAAACATAATAGTTCGACAGCTACCGTCTCCCAAATACTGCAAATTAGTACGTAATGCCCGGAACTGCTCTGCAACAGCACTACGGCTGGTCATTTTAATGATAGCTTCATGATCTGGTTGCCCATTAACGGTTTTCATCAGGCCAATCTCACCCAGAACAGACGTATTAGTAATTTTTTCAATATCTTCTCTGCGTTGCACCGTGTTGTTTAGCATGAAGAGCAGATTAATCAATAATATGGGAATTGCTATGCCTGCCGCCGCCGAGCCAAGCCAGATCATGAATCTTTTAGGTTTGATAGGGCCAGAACCTGAAATGGGTGCATCAATTAAACGGCTATCTGTAACAGTGGATGCATAAGCCAAAGCAGTTTCTTCTCTTTTCTGGAGCAGATACAAATACAATTCTTCTTTAATAGATTGCTGACGTTTTATACCAACAAACTCCCGTTCCTTTTTAGGAATACTGCGCAATCCAGCTGAAAACCTTGTATTAATTCCTTCTAGGTTACTTTTTGTTACAGCCATTCCTCGTTTCAGATTCTGAACGTTTTCGCGAATAGCCTGACGTGTACCTTCTAATTGAGTTGTAATGGTTTCTAATAATGGATTCTTAGCAGTAGTAGTCCTTGCATAACGTTCGCGTTGCAAGTCTAATTCATTGAATTTAGTAAGAAGCGAAACTAAGACAGGATCATCAATCATGTACGTAGCGGGCGCAGCTGCTCCAGCCTCAGCATTCTGAATAAAATTATCTACACTTTCCAAAATACTAATCTTGGTATTTACGTCATTCAATTTTGAATCATTTTCTTTAATATTTTCTAAAAAAAGTTGTGACTCCGCGCTAATGTCTGTAATACCTTTAGTGGTTTTATAAGACTCAACATCTTTTTCTACATCACCCAATTCACCCGTAATTAGTCCCAAACGATTTTCAATAAATTTAAGGGTATTGCTGGCTTCTGTGTTTTTATCACTTAAAGATGCTTGGACATAAACATCCAATAGCTTATTTAAAACATCTTTTGAACGTTGAATATTTACGTCTTCATAAGTGAGCTCAAGAACAGTACTTTTAATATTAGGTTGTGAAACTGCAAGTCGGTTTACCATACCTGCAGCCAGATTTTTTGGATCTGCAAAATTAATTTTAACATCTTTAAATTCTGATTCGATACCTTTAATAATTTTAAAGGCACCCCATGAATTGGTAACCCTTTCACCAAAAGTGAACAATTTATCCTCGTTATTGAAACGGAAATGGGCACTATCTGCAAGGTGAATAATTAAAGGTTCCTTAAAAGCAAGAGGCATAATGACCTCAGGTTTGATTATAACCGGACTGGTTTTATATAAATTAACCGTATGTAAACCATCTTTAGAAGTATAGGAGACCTCAAGACCTAAATCTTTGACTACCTGCTCCATTAAGGTTTGTGATTTAATAATTTCAAGCTCATTCTCAACCAGTTTATTTCCTCCAAATTGAGTACTTAATTCAGATAAAATATCTCCTTGTGAACCACTTAATCCTTTATTTTCGTCCTTGATTAATAATGTTGTTCTGGTACTGTAAACTGGCTGTGTAATCTGCAGGTAGAAATAAGCAGCGGTGATTGTAAGTATTAAGAATATTGGAAAGAGGTACCAATACCTAATGTATTTACGTATATATTCGTTAAGATTGAAGTCTGGTTCTTCTTCGGAAAAGTTTTGTAACCCGTTTAAATTGCTGTTTGTCATAATGTTGAGTAAGTCAGCGTAATTGATATTAAATGAATAAAACTTACTACTTAGAAATATTTATTATAAGAATTCCCAGTGTGCTAATTCCACCAACAATGGTGGCAATCAGAGGTACGGTTCTAAGCCTGGTATCAGTATCCAGCATTTTAGATTTGACCGGCTCCACATAAATCACGTCGTTTTTGTGAAGATAATAATAGGGAGAATCGAATATTTCTCTGGAGGTCAGATCTATCCGTATGTATTCACGTTTTCCATTTTCCTCCCGTATCAGCATAACATTACTACGATTTCCATAAATAGTAAGGTCACCTGCCATACTTAATACTTCTGGCAAAGTAATTTTTTCATCAGGAATAACATAAACAGAAGGAATTTTTACTTCTCCCAAAACAGAAACCTTAAAATTTAGATTACGAACAATTACACTTGGTTCTTTTAAATAATTTAGCAATCGGATTCTAATAGTATCTGCTGCATCTGTTGTACGTAAACCACCAATTTTGACCTTTCCAACTAATGGAATTTCTATGGAGCCATCTGAATCTACTAAATAGCCAAGCGGCTGCATTTTAGATCCTCCATTTGAGCTATAATTATTACTAGTTATGGTAAATAAATTAGGTGTATTAAACACCTCATTTGCTTCGGCACTTAGACTACCAACTACAATTGACAGAAGATCATTAGGTAAAATTACAGGAACATATTTTTGAGAAATAACCTGTGAGGAGTAACGTAATGAGTCACCTTGAAAATAAACAATTGTTTTTGGAGTAACACAGGATGTTGTGAAACTTAAAAATGCAAGGCTAAGCAAGATGAAATAAAGGCTAGACCTTGATGGGATATGAAGAATTTTACTCATGAATTTTAATTGTATGAAGGGATTTTCTATATAAATTATTTTATTATCTATCATTTTTATAATTAATAAAATCTTCCAGGCTATAAGTTTCGAAACAAGTAACACATCAATATAACTTGAGTTTGAAAAATTATCATTAAATACTGTAAACTAGTATTGTAATAATAGTAAACATATTTTTCAATACAAATGTAGAATATATTCTATTAAAATCGGCTATTCATCTAAAAGTTTTTCGTTTTGGAATTGATATTTTTTTAACCAGCCGCTTTTATTAGCTTTATTAATTAAATCTAAATGCTGTAAACGGTGAGCATCTGTGCCTAAAAACGTAATCAGCCCATTTTTTAAAAGCCATTCTGCCATTTTATGGACATTCTCACCATAATAATTCGTCAGGGACAAAATGTTTACCTGTAATTCACACCCCTGGTCACATAATTTTTTGAAGACTGACGGGTCAGAATAAAAATAAGTATAACGTTCAGGATGCGCCAGTACGGGCCGGTAGCCTTTTTCAATGATGTAAAAAAGGGTTTCGGACGTATTCATCAGTGGGGTAGAGTAGGGCAGCTCAACCAATAACCTTTTTCCGGGTAAGGTTAAAAGCTGCTGACCGCTGGAAAGCATATCTACAAAATGCTCATCAATAAAGTATTCTGCGGCAGCATCGATCTTAATTGTAAGGCCTGCGTGTTTTGCAGCGTGGCGGACATCTTCCAGTCCGGCAAGGATGATATCCGGTGTGTTTTTATAACAATCCCACATGACATGGGGAGTCGTATATATCTGCGCAAAACCAAGATCCTGCAAACGCTGTGCCATCACAACAGATTCTTCCAGCGTTTCCACGCCGTCATCAATACCGGGAATGAGATGCGAATGCAGATCTATTCCGATATGGGATAGATTGACTTCTTCTTTTTTATTTTGACCGAACAGCCAGTTGAGCATATTAAATTTTCGGTTAACTAAAATAGTCTGGTGATGAGGGTGAATCAACAGGCTAATAAACCCTTCATTGAGTTTTTTAAGTTGGACAAATTTAAGATAAATAAAATGACACTTAACAGTATTTTCTTTTGAAATGTTTAATAATTATTTAAAGTGCAAAATAGGATTATTCTTTTGTACGATTCGAATAATAAAGCTTGAATAAGAATAAGTTCTACAAAATTTGGTTAAGTTTAGGATGTTCTTTGTTTGTAACTAATCTAATATTTTGGTTTTTCTTTGTATTTGTAGTAAAAGTAAAGTCGTATTTATTACAAAAAATGGCCGAACTTTTGTTTATTAAATTAAAATAAAGATATAATACCAAGAATTGGTTTAAAATCTTATTCACTACTATGAGGTATTTGCTGATTTGGTTATGCCTGATTTTATTTTTAAGCACATCGGTTTTGGCACAGGGAGATTGTCAAAATATTGGATTTGAGCAAGGAAATACGGACGGCTGGATACTGACTTATGGGTCTTTAGGAATTAAAGATCAAAAAATGATTTACGAGAATGAAAAAAATGATACAAATAGCATTCATTATGTAACAGGCCTTAATGATGGTAATGATGCTAGGATACCTTCTATAACGATGGTATCATCTGGAAGCAAACATTCAATAAGAATTGGTAATCTCCAGCAAATTATTCAGTTTTCCAGAGCTAAATCAACATTTGCTGTAACTTCAAATAATACATTGTTTCAATACAAATTTGCAATAGTATTGCAAAAATCTGTTGGAAAATATGGTGAAATAACACACCTTCCATATCAAAAGCCAGGTTTTAACATTTCGATATTTGATAATAATGGAAAGGAATTATCATGTAGCAGTTATAATATACAAGGACAAGTTAAATTTCCCGCAGATGGTTTTAGAGCATATAAAGATTACCAGTATCGGGACTGGACTATCGGAGCAATAGATTTAAGAAATTACATTGGGCAAAATATAACGATCGTTGTAACTGTACATAGCTGTACTGCTGGCGGACACATCGGCTATGCATACCTTGATGCACAATGCCTAAAATCAGAAATCAAACCTTCTTCTTCTTGCCCGGATGAAAATGGTTATCTCACATTAATGGTACCGGAAGGTTTTGGGAAGTATACCTGGAGTACAGGAGAAACTACACGAAACATTAGAGTGAAGGCAAAATTGGGAGATCCGTATTTTGTAAAGATCATACCACAAAACAGCCTGGATTCATCCTGTGCTTTTCAGCTGGATTATAAAATTCAGTTTCAAAAAAATGATGCTACAATTGATAGTACGATTTGTGAAGGGGAGCAGGTAGCCGTGGGAGATACCGTCTACAAAACCAGCGGAACTTATGTGCGAAATATTATGCATACGGATTTATGCGACAGTACGGTAACACTCAATCTGGAAGTCGTTCCTATGAAGCTATCGGTAACACCGGATAGTTATATCAAATATGGCGATAGCGTAGAGATAAGCGTAAAAACAGAGCCGCAGGGAGATTATCAGTATGTATGGAATAATACCAGTAGTCTCTCCTGCCCGGATTGTGTTGAAACCTGGGCTAAGCCGCTCAGGACAACGGAATATACAGTAACTGTGACAGATGAGGATAAAATTTGCAGTAAGCAGGAAAGTGTAAGCGTTCATGTCAAACCATGCGGCATTATAATCCCGGAAGTTTTCTCTCCCAATGATGATCAGATCAATGATGTGTTTTTTGTCAAAGGGAATACCTGTGTGAAACAGATTCTGGAAATGTCCGTCTATAACCGATGGGGAGAAATCATCTACAACCAAAAAAACTTCCAACCCTCCGACCCAACCCAGGGCTGGCCAGGAACCTACAACAACAAGCCAAGCACTCCGGGAGTCTACCTATACAAAATCAAAGTCGAATTGGAGGATGGAGAGGTGGTGGATTATAGTGGAAAGGTGAGCCTGGTGCGGTGAGGGGGAAGGGCAGGGGGGAAAGGAGGAAATGGGAAGGAAGGGAGGTTACACGGAGCACCACAGGGTTAAGGAGAGCGGACGCCGCGCGGAACCACAGAGAGAATACTAAAACTCTCTCTGTGGTTCCGCGCGGCGTCCGCTCTATGTAACCTCCCTTTTTAATATCTCTCTGTGGTTCTCCTCTGACCTCTGTGGTTCTCTGTGTAACCTTCTTCCTACCTCCTTCCCCAACCCCTCACCTTTTGATCCAGCTGATATCCTACCCGATACCGTTCACCGATTTGGTATCCTCGGGTGTAGGTGTATTCCCAGCGGAATTCGTCGGTGGTGCGGAGGCGGGCGTGTTTGCCTTGTAATAATTTTCCCGGCGGGATGGGGATGGCGAAATTAAAACCCATGGTGGAGCCGTTGGTGGTGGTCATGGCGTAAAAGCCAATTTCTATATTGGTAAACTGGCGGAAGACATCAGCCCGGATTCCATTGTCGGAAGCAAGGTAATGACCTGCGGATAATTTGAAAGTGAGATCTGGATTGTTGATTCGATAAGCTACGTCGGCAATGAGCAGGAGTTTGTTCATACTTCCATAATAAATTCCGCCGCGGGGATAATAGTAATCACCAGTCAGGCCGGCTTCCAGTCCCGCCGACCACGGACTTTTAAAATTGGCATGCCTGTACTGAAGATTAACACCATATTGGTCATTCTGAAAAAAACCAGCTGAGGCACTGAAAAAATGATTACCGCTTGCATAAAACTGGTTCAGGAAAATGGGAGCAGGGCGGATTATTTTAGGCCGGTTGTCCAGGTCGTTGACAATCGGGAAAAGTATACCAAAGTTCAATGCCATTCCCGGTAATAAATACAGCTGGCTTTGCAGGGCCACACTGGTATTACTTTGGATCGGTTTATCAAAATTGCCAAAAATTGCAGCAAAGTAAGGTTGGATCCAGAGGTCGAATTTGTAATGATTTCTTTGTAAAGGAAACCTGTTTTTGAATTGCTGTTCTTTTCGTCCTGCGTTTTCGGGTAAAGTGAATCCTGAATTTTTTTTCAAACGATATTTCCCAATCGGTATTCCCTGAAAAAGCGGGACGTAAGTTTGAATGCTTGTATCAGCCAACGCATTTTGTAATTGATAAAGTCCTTTGAATGGATTACGGTATAAGCGCTGTTCATAATAAACCGTTTGACTGGCGGAATCAATCTGTACATTTTCAAAATTGTTCAGAATTTTATCAGAGCCCGGCTCCTTTTTCTCTTCCCGGGTTATCATCAGATTTCGTTTGGCAGATTTCAGCAGGGAGAAGTTATAGGAAGTCCCGAAAGTAATTTGTTCTGCATTCAAAACGCCAGCCTGCAGCACCCAGTTTTTAAGGACAGTCGTGTAAGCTCCCACATTGATATTTTTTGAATCATATTCGAGCATCAATCCAAACTTTTTCCGGAACTGCAAAGACACGCCACCGAAGGGACCTTCCAGGTAATGTTTATGTCCGCGGTAAAGGCTCTTTTTTTCTAAAACCATATTTGCAAACAGACCGTAATTTTCCAAAGTGCTCCCTTTGCGGTAAACATGGAAGGGACTTCCATACCCCGCACTGACTTCGGCATTAATATTCTCGCTAAGCCGAAAATTCTTTGTCGCCACAATGGCATGTGTAAGCAGGGTAGGGCTGATGCTGGTAGGTGTGGAGACGATAACGGCCAAAGATGGCTGCCGGGGTTTTTCTTTTAATACCAGATACCGGAAATCCAGTTGCCTGTCACCCAGCCCCAACTTAATCGGATTTTCAGGCGTATTAAAAAGCTGGTAAACATTAACGTTGACATCAAAGCGCGGAAGAACAGTCAGGTTCATGTATAAAGTCCGGCCCGGATTCCGGTTTATGGTTGTAAATCCATAATCCCGTGGTGTGAAATAAATACCAACTCCCATCGTACCATCCTCTGTAAACCGTGCAGTAGGGGTATAAATCAACCCAGGTTTCCCGGAAATATTGGATTGTGAAAAAGTCGGAAAAGTGAGAAGCAGGAAAAGGGTGAAGTAGGTGAAAAACCGTTGGGGCTGCATGGGAGGAAGGGAGGAAAGGGGAAAACGGGAGAAGGGAAAAAAGGTAGGTTACACAGAGAACCACAGAGGAAGAGAGCCGACGCCGCGCGGAGCCACAGAGAAGGTATTAAATTTCTCCTTAAATAAATAAAGGAATGACACAGTTACTTTATAATCTCCTCTGTGGTTTCGCGCGGCGTTCGCTCTTTCTTTTCCTCCGTGGTTCTCTGTGTAACCTTCCTCCTCCGTTCCTCCCTTCCCCTCATTTCCCTCCCCCCTGATTATGGCAACTTTGCGCGATGTCTGCTTTTGCTTTTTCTACCAGAGCCAGCGCTTTAGCATAAGCGGCTTCTATGGCATCCATATTTTTTTTTCGGTAAGTTTGAGCATTGATGGTTGCGGCTGTCGTTTTTGCGATATAAGCTTTTTTATCTGCTTCCTGCAAAATATTAATGGTGTTAAAATAACCCAGAAGTTGTAAGAATATTTGTGCTTTTACCGGACTATACAGAGTTCCCGCCAGGTTTTTAGCGGCATCAAGCAAAAGTTTTAATTTATTGGCATCCAGCTGCGTTTGAGTACGCAGTGTAGAATATTTTAAAATAAGTGCCGCGGTACGGGATGTTTCCATTGAGGCTAATGAGGCCACTTCATTATCAAAAGCAGCGGTAGCTCCGCCCAGTTGCGTGTTAAGAGAAGTTTTAAGTTTGGTTTTCACCGCCTGGCAGACATCTTCCGCAGCAGTCAGACATGCATCACTGACATTGGTTGCTCCGGTTTTTTCAATGAGGTCAGATGTTCCAATACGCGCTCCTTTGATTTCCGCACCTGCAACGGTGGGAAATATAATTTTTGGCAGGTAAGCCAACAGAGCAGCATTTCCGGCCGCCTTGTTCAGGATAAGCTGAAGATTAGCTGGTAAAGCGCCGCCAGCTGCCATAGCTGTGATCATTTCTGGCGTGATGGTTTCCAGAGCAGCAATTTCTGCCGCGGTAATTGCAGTGGTTGTTTCATCTGCCGCTATTTTCACACTGGCAGGAATGATCCCGGTTGTGTTCATGGCGGCTATGTCAGCACTCAAAGCAGCAGCTTTTGCAGAAATCTCAATTCTGGATTCCGTAGCTGCAACAGGTTCCGGTTTTGCCAGAACCACTGTTTCCATTTCAATTTTATTGAGATCTTCTATAAGTGCCTGATTGGGTACCAAAGGATCAGCATCTTTCTGTTTACAATTATCCATCAGCAACAAAACTGCCAGTATATAGATAAGAGAAGTAGATTTTTTTTTCATAAGAAAGTAGAGAGAGTTAAGAGTATAGAGTTAAGAGTTGCCGTCGTAAGGTTGAAAATTGAAAATTGGGTATTGTAAATTGAAAATTAGATTGAGGATTAAAAGCGCCTGCTACGCAGTTAAAAATTAACATAGTCCGGTTTCCAGCGAACACCTTTTAACCCTTAACCCATTTTTTACCTCCCTCTTCCCAGCATCATTACCTGCACGGTTTGGAAAATCAGTGAAACGTCGGTCATCATGTTGTATTTGCTGAGGTACTCGAGATCGTAGCGGAGGCGTTCCACATTTTCTGCCATGTTGGAAGCATAGCCTACTTTAATTTGTCCGATGGAAGTAATACCGGGTTTTACAGTCAGCAACACCCTAAACTCGTGAGGAGCTTCTTTCATGAGCATTTCCACATCGTATTTGTAGAGCGGGCGAGGACCAACAATGGACATATCGCCCTTGAATACGTTAAAAAACTGAGGCAGTTCGTCGAGACGGGAACGTCGCAGAATTCTTCCCAGTGGTGTGATCCTCGGATCGTTCTCCCCCTGGGAATGCTGCAATCCGAATTTTTCAGCATCCTGATACATCGTCCTGAATTTAACTACTTTGAACAGCTTGCCCCATCTGCCTGAGCGTTCCTGCCGGAAAAAAATAGGACCCGGAGACGATACCTTAACAACGGCCATCAGAAGCAGGAATAAAGGAGAACCCAGTATCATGACAATTACAGAAAAACTCAGGTCAAAAACTCTTTTTACAATTGCTTCATCAACATTAGAAAATGGTTTGGTATTTACCTCAATGATCGGATACATATCATGGTATTCGATGGTAGCGAGGTTGGTTACAAAACCTCGAAAATCCGGGATAAGACGCACCTGTGTTTTCTGTCTTTGGGCTAAATGAATGACACCTTTAACCAGGCTGTCATCCATCTCAGAAAGGCAGCAATAAATGTAATCGGGCTGTACGTTTTCAAGGAAATTTTCAAGCCTGACCAATTCATCAGCATGATTATTAACTTCAAAAGTCCCGCATTTCCGGTATCCTAATTCTTTACGATTATTGTAAAATCCATCAATCAGACCACCTAGCTCACTTTTTTCATTCCCCACCACAGCGTATGTCCTCAGATTATTGCCTGCCTGCCAATAGAGCTTAATTGCATATAAAAAGAATAATCTTGCAAGGATAGCGCCGAATATAAAAAAGGTATAAGTGAAGCCGAATTGTTTCCGCGAATACTCTTCACCCTGTTTGGTAAAATACAGGAATGCAAGTACTAAAGCAGCATGAATAATACATGCTTTTGCCACATTTAAAGACTGACGGTTTATATTATACGCAAGTCGGGTAAATTGGTATGTTTTGAATATATACGTCGACAGTATCCAAAGTAGATTTCCTACCAGAAGGAGGTTAAAATATCTGTTGTCAGGCGTGTTAGAAAATGTACTAAAACGAACGAGGTAGGCAACGGCAAAAGATACATTCAGCAGAAAGACATCTGTCCACAAATGTACTTGCGGCAAAAGACCGGAGTAACGATTTTTCATAATTATCCTGTAAAAATAGTTCAATCAAACAAATCCTATTCAAAAAATAAATATACAAATAGTACAATTTTTCAAATATTTAACAAACACTATTAATTGCGACAAAGGGAGGTTTCAGGTGTATAGGAATCATATTTTTTCTATTTAATTATGGCTAATTTCTACTCTAAAACAATTTTACACAAATAATTTATAAAAAACTATACCGTTAAATAACGAATATTTTAAGTAATTGATTTTCAATTGTTTATATATTATTATATGGTAAAAATTATATAGAATTATAATAATATTATATAAATACAGTACTTTTATAACCCGAAAACTAATTCTTACTATTGGTATAATAGCCTGATAATCAATACTATCGTTGTATAGAATTATTTCTATGTTAAGAAAAACTATTTGTATGATAGATCAAATAGTTTTTCCTCAAATTTTTCAATAATAGAATTTTTACCAAGATATTTTTCTGCATAATTTCTGGCATTGCTTCTTAGAATATTTAAATCTGTGCTTAATGCTTTTTCAATTCCCTCATGCAAAGCACTGACAGATTCCGGTTCGATAAGAATTCCCATTTCATGCCGTTTGAAAATATCATAAAGTGTTGTTCCGGGCACAGCAGAAACGATCGCGCAACCTGCCGCTGCCAGTATCCCGTTTATCTTGGAAGGCATCACCAGATCCGATGCCGATTTCTTTTGTAATACCAGATGTACATCAGCCATAGCGAGTAACGCAGACAGGTTTTCAGAAGGCTGAAGAGGGTAAAATTTCACATTTGTTAAACCTGATTCCCTGGCCAGTTCCATCAGTTTTTCCTTTCCTCCACCTGTACCGGAAATGATGAAATGAATGTCTTTCCTATGGGTGTAATTTTTGGCAACTTCAATAATGATTTCCAGTCCTTGTTTTTCACCCAGATTTCCGGAATATAAAATGACCTTATCAGCATTGTTAATCCCGAATTCCTTCCTCAGAGATTGTTCTTTCGTAAGTGGGCGAATGACAAGAGAATCTACCCAGTTTGGAAATAAAGTTACTTTTGATTTCGCAATTCCTTTCAGCTCAATTTTTCTTTGCATGCCTTCACTGATGGTCGAAACCTGCGTTCCCCGGTCAAAAATGGCCTTTTCTGTTGCAAACATCAATCTTAAAAAAAGCTTGTTTTTAATCATTCCCAGATCTTTGGCTGCATCTACCTGTAAATCCTGGATATGATTAATAAACTTGGCACCGCGCATTTTGGCATAAAGAAGTGGAAACAGACCCAAATGAAACGGCGGACTAATACATAATACCACGTCATATTTTTTTTGAAAAAGTGTCATTATCCATACAGGAAAAATTCCCGCCAGAAATGAAAATTCATGTATAATTCTTTTGACAGAAGTTACATTTTTGGGAACGTACAGAGGACACCGATAAACCTTAACCCCGTCAAGAATTTCTTTAAGCCACCATTTTTTTTTGTATGCCTGATGAATTTCCCAGTCTGGATAATAGGGTAGTGCCGTCACAACTGTCACACTGTGTCCTTGTTTGGCAAGCCATGCACTCATCTCTCCGGTGTATTTTCCAATACCCGTCAGCTCCGGAGCATAATTGATACCATATATCAATATTCTCATAGGGCTAGTGCTTTCTTCCTGTGCGTCAGCATGTTGTTTCACTGTGTGTATAATTTAGTAAAGGATTTTTAGCTAAAAACTTAATTTATTTCTTTTAGATTTCCCCTGAATTCCAGGATTTTTGTTGTTGCCATTCCTAAAACAATTCCGGTTGCTGCTCCCGCAATTCCCCACATAATATCACCCGTGTCAAAATGTCTTTTTGGAATAAACAGCTGTCCTGCTTCTGCCAGGGAAACAATGAGTGCCAGGATAGTCAATAAAGTTATTCTTCGTTTCCAGGACTGTACCTGACTTTTAAACTGAAAAATTTCTCCTGTCAATCCCAGAAAAACGAATGGAACAGCAGTCCGTAAATTTCCGTGAGCGTTAGTCCATTTTCCCAGCCATTTTGGGAAGTAAGGTTTGTAACCAATATTCGGATCGGGCAGCCAGCTTAAATAAAATACAATCGCAATTCCACCCAATAAGGCAATCAGATACAGAGGTTTAATTTTATTCATTTTGTAAAAAATATGGTTACTTTACATAAGGAGCTAACCTATCCTAATGGATAACCGTGAAATTTCAATACAACTTCGTTCAGGGATTTTACACCTCTAAACGAATATTTTTTATTTTTTGTGGGCTGGGTGTAATGTATTCATTATCAGGAGTATGCTGTTGAAAAACAGCTTCAAATAATTTTATTGCTGCCTGGCTGGTAGAAAAGTATTCAGTGTAAACTTTTCCTGCCTTTTCTGACATATTTTTTTTCTCAACGGGAGATAATTTCGCCCACCTTTTTAATAACCTTTTGACGCCTTCCAGCGTGTCATTTTCAATCATTCCTCCATGATTACTTTTGATTTCTCTCCAGATATTAACCTGGTCAGTGATCAAAACCGGCTTGTTACATGCCAGTGCTTCTACTACTGCAATTCCAAAATTTTCCTGATGACTGGGAAGAATGAATGCTTCACTTCCGTAAAAAGCGCCCCATTTGGCATTACCGGTAAGCATTCCCGGAAAAAAGATAGCCTTGTCTTTTGCTGCAAGTTTTTTAATATGCTGTCCGTAAGGCGTTTCGAGGCCAGGACCTGCAATCACCAGTTGCGGCAAACCATAACCTTCTGATTTTAAGGCGAGATAAGATCGTACAAGCAGTTCCACTCCTTTTTTTTCATGGATACGGCCAATGAATAACAAAAATTTATCACGGTTTCCCAACGGGCATTTTTCCAGAAAAGCCTGTTCCATTTTTGCTGTTGCAACAGGCGGTACATCTACTCCCAATCCTACAACTTTTTCAGATTTGGGATGATACGGACTAAAAGTTTTTCTCGCGAGCAGCTTTTCTGTTTCACAGGTAAATAATAAACCGTCAGCTTTGTGAACAATCCGGTTTTCAATCAGTTTCCAGAAGATCCAGTTTCTTATTGCCTTGATTTTTCTGCCTTTTGCTTTTTGAAACCACGGATCCAGCATACCATGTGGCATTACAAAAATTTTAGGAGTTTCATTTCCCTGATTTTTAAATGCCCGGTAAACTGCATAGGAATGATAAAGCCATAAACCGTGTACCAAAACAATATCATAGGCGGTGGTATTCAGCTTTAACCATTCCAGCATTTTAGTATTAAACTGCCATCCTGTTTTTACGGGACCTACGTAATGTATTGTAAAATTATCTGCTTCTGCCGGGCCCTGTTCCGGCATATTTCCCATGCATACAACTTCATTGTTTACTCCCAAATTGGAAAGTCCTTTAATCATTGTCCGGATCGCCTGGCTTACACCGCCCGCTTTGGGATCCATTCCGGATGTTACGTGAATTATTTTCATAAGTCAGGAAGAGGGATTTGATAAAATTGAAATAAATCCTGATAAGGTTTTTATCAATCTTATCTTAACATTTAAATCAATGTGTGATTAGTGTGAATTGAATTTTATAATTGTGGGATGAAACCTATCCTTAAATATTACAATAAGAAACGCTTCGTAAGGGTTGGTATTAATATAAAAACAATTTAAGGATTTTTGAATACCTGACAAAATAATTGGGACGAAATATTTAAATTTTGGGGTTAACTATCTCAAATTTATGATCTATGATTATTATTTGTAATAAAAAATTTGCAATGAAAAAACGAATATTTAAATGATCATTTTGGTAATTAATTTCTAGTTGTTTTTCTGAAATTTAATTGCAAATAAAACTTGCTTTTATACTATAATTAGTTGTAAAAATATACACTCAAAAATAAACAACAAGTTACATATATCCTATACATTACTTCAATACACACATTGTATTTTGATAATATATTTTGATTGAAAAAATATATATAATTCTACTTCTCATCTATGAAACATGCCTAAAATAGATAAATCATGTTTTTATTTTTTCTCAATTCATTATGCAAATACATGGATAGAAAATTTGTGAATATATCTAGAGTTTGCTGTTATTTTAATAGCTGAAACATCATATTCATGATTATTCCATTTTTTTTATATTACTTATGTCAATTAATTTAAATAAATAAACATTTGAATTACAACTTATTGTAAATACTACAATAAAAAGCTGTCTGAAACACAAAAATTAAATAGGACAAAATGAATATTTATTAAATTGATATTAGTGACCATATATCCATTTAAAAGTGTTTTTATAAATATTATAAAAATATATTTACTGAATATTAAAAATAATTCTACATTTGTGTAGTATTATCTCTTCTTTTTTTGCGAATGTGCTTTAAAGAAATTGATAATCCTGTTTGTAATAACCTGTCAGAATATTAGATAGGAATGCACACTTACTGGTTCAGTCAATGATTGCTTTTTTAGTTAATGCTCCCTTCTTAACTGCATAAAGTCGGTAACGACTCATGCAGAGTTTATTTAAACAACGAATTTTTACCACAGTCACATGACTAATATGTGATCTGGCCAGGGAAGCTTTGTGCGTATACCTGTTATGCTTTTGTATTGATGTAGTTGAATTCAAATTTTAATTTATCTGAGAAGCATATTGTGCTTTTCAGGATATGCAACCGTTAAAATACATTTTATGATTTATCGCTCCTTATTACTAAATTTCTTCGTTCTTTGTATTTCTTTTCAAGCTGTTATTGCTCAGGTAGTTATCTTCAATTTTAGTCCAACTGCCAGGCCTGGGGAAGCTGTTAGTTTACAGGGTAATTTTAGTGCTAATGCAAAAGCATTCATGTTTTCCGGTTCTTCGGGCACATCTATACCTTTACCTGTTTTAGTTCAAAGCGCCAATCAGGCTACGGTTCAGATTCCTGCCCCAACCAAATTAAGCTGTTATCAGATCTGGATAGAAGATCAGGGACAAAAAAGTCCGGTCGTAAATGTTAACCAGGCCATATCCATGCACATAGATTCACCCGATGTAACTCCGGGTGGAAATCTGAGAATATTTGGACGCAACTTATTCCTTAATGGCGGAACACCCAAGGTACGTCTAGTGGCCAGAGGTACAAATAATTCTCTGGATGCGACAATTAATACTGGTCAAAGTGACGCTTATAAATTAAGTGTAAAGATGCCGGCATCTCTTCAGCCCGGTACGGTCTACGCGATTTATTTAAGCAACGGATTGGAAAGTAATGTTGGTGAAATACTTATTGAACAGACAGTTACAGCAATTTCAGGAGGAGCAGATTACTTTCAGTTGGGCATTGGATGGGCTGCTAAGCTGGACTTTTACCGTAATGTTTACAATGTAAAAACGGATCCCCGGTTAAGTACAAAAGCAGTAGGTGATGGTCAGCATAATGATCAGCCGGCAATTCAGCAGGCGATAGACAAAGCTTTTGCTGATGGGGGAGGGATTGTTTATTTGCCTGCGGGAACGTATAAAATGCTTTATAATTATTTCGAATATATTAAAATGAATAACCGGGTAGTAGTCCAGGGAGCAGGAAAATACGATACGGTTATCAAATTTGGCTACGAACTTGAGATGTCTCACCTGGCCGTTTTTTGGCCGCCAGGTGTCACTCAGGCCGGTTTAGCAGATTTATCCATTATAAATATAGACACTTATGGCGGTGATTTACTCAGTAACAGCAGAGGACAAGGAACAGAAATTTTCATGCAGCGTGTCCTGTTTGACCTTAATAAGGGAGACTGGCTTTGGCTGGCTAACAGTAATAAATTTGTAATAGCTAATTCTGATCTGATCCAGGGTGAAAGCCGTGTAAATCATCGTGGCCCATTGCAGCTCGACGGCTGCAGCAACTTTGTATTATATGGAAATACGTTTAATTACAAAGTAGACGGACTTAATCTCAATAATATTCATGACGCGGTTTTTGAAAATAACCGTGTATTTCGGGATGGCTCTGCGCGGTATCCGCAAGGGATTGTTAACCATGTTTTGATACTTAATTTTGCTGAAAACATTGCGGTCATCAATAATTTATTTAAAGTCATTAATGGGCCGGCGCAAAATAGCAATGACGGTGAAACGATCATCAGCGAAGGTGGCGGAGCAGACCGGATTGATGAAGAAACAGGTACCGTCAGCAGTGCTTCGGGTTCTACTTTACAGGATAATAGTAAAAACTGGAACGGATTTCGCCTCAAACCGGTAGTGGCAATTGTCAATGGAAAAGGGATGGGGCAATGGCGGAGAATTACAAGCCGCAATGGTAATACACTTAATTTGGACCGGCCGTGGGATGTGATTCCGGATGCAGGAAGCCGTTACACTATTTTTAACTGGGGGTCGCGTAACTGGTTGCTGCAGGGAAACACAATGGAAGGCAACAGGAGGGGAATTACACTTTATCATAATGCTACAACACAGGTTGCTATTGTTAATAACACGCTGACTAACAGTGGCTCTATTGATTTGACGCCGGTTCAGCATAACGATGGCTCGGAGAAATTCATCCCTATGTACAACAATCAGATTACAGGTAATACGGTATCTAACACTGATGGTTCTAATGGAGTTTTCATTGGTGTGCATACCGTCCAGCATGCTCAATCGAGGACTTTTGGTACTTCGGTGATTGGTTTGGAAATGCGTTATAATACCCTGACGGCAGGCCGACCCAATATTCCGGCGATTGTGGATGCGCCATTTCCGGAAGGTTTTTTAAATTATCTGGAATACCATCCGATTGAAAATTATTTTGAGGAACAAGTCCCGGCCATTCTGGGAAGTATTCTGGAAAATAATACCGCTGTAAATTGTAATAATGCGGTGTACTTAAATCCGGGAACGTACAATACTTTTTTGTGTAATACCAATTTGGTTAATGCCGGTAACCTGCTGAGCGATGGCCGATTTGATGGTATTGGTCATGCTTCTGTTCGGACAGTTACGTGTTCCACCATTCCGCTTCCCGTCAGGCTGGCTACTTTTGAGGTTGTTAAAAATGAAAATCAGGCGCAGGTAACCTGGACAACTTCGAGCGAAGATAATACTGATTATTTTGAAGTTCAAAGAAGCTTTGACGCCAGTAACTGGAAAAAAATAGGAGAAGTTACGGCAGCAAAACAAAGTGATTCTTTGCTCTCTTATTCTTATATCGATATTAATCCGTTGCAGGACAGTGCATTAAGCGGAACAATTTTCTATCGTTTAAAAATGACTGACCTTGATGGAACTTTCGCTTACAGCCGGATCAGGAACCTTACATTTAAAGAAACCGGATCGGTTATTTTATATCCAAATCCGGTTTCCGACCGTCTGTATTTTGCTACCGGAGATCTGGCCGGAATCGAATCTGTAAAAATCATTGATTCATTAGGACGGATCATGAGTCAATTTACTGAGATTCGCAAAGATGGTATTTCCACGACACGGCTTGTTCCCGGATTATATATTATTCAGATCAAAAAGAGAAGTGGAGAATTACAATATCATAAAGTGTTTGTAGAGAAATAGATAAGCCGTTCACAAAATCAAACAGCGATATATTAAACATTGCGTTTATTAAGAAGTTCGCGTGTTTTTATCACAATAAAATATTCATAAATGGATTGAAGTGTTGCATAGATAATTCCTGCTTTTCCGTCGAGAAATGCCCTGCGGCCAATTACCATGTAAAACCATTTGATGAGAGGCCTGCCTGGTAATTTATAAAAAAGTCCTTTTTGGTGATAGCGTTTTTCAGAAAAGTCCTTACTAAAAAATGCTTTTTTGACCGAAAACTGCATATTGTCTTCATGCTCTTCAATCCATCTCTGCGCTTCCATGGTCGAATATTGGTTGTGTTTACCCAGCCAATGTTCGTAACCTTTGGAAAATGGATAATGGTCGAAATATCCAGGTAATTGTTCTACAATACCCTCAACTTCAAGTACTTCATTAATTTCCCGATGATATTTTGCTTTATTTTTTCTTATCAATCTGATATAAAAAGGGGATATCTGGGCATATTTAAGCCAGGTTTTTCCCAGGAAATCTCTTCTTCGTATCCTGAATCCGTTCACATTTTCAGGAACGAAAGTGATGGTCTGAAACATTTCTTTTACCAGGCTTTGAGGTACACGTTCGTCGGCATCCAGGATAAGGATCCAATTATGTTTATAGTCAACTTCTGTCAAAGCTGCATTGCGCTGTGTGGAGTAACCATCGAATTTCCGCTGGTTTACTTTTGCACCATAAGCCTTTGCAATTTCAATAGTTTTATCATTACTGAATGAATCAAAAATATGCACATCGTCCGACCATTTCACCGATTCCAGGCAATGAGGCAGATCTTGTTCTTCGTTTTTGGTAAGAATTAGAATGGAGATCATGGTATTTTATTTTGCAGGATTTCCTTTAACAGTACTAAAAGGAGGTACATTTTTGGTAACTACACTACAAGCTCCGATCACTGCATTTTCGCCAATGGTAATTCCCGGCATAATAAATGCCCTTGCTCCGATAAACGCGTGAGTTTCAATAATGATAGGTGCGGTAATCAGGTTTTTTGCAGGATTTTCAAAGGCATGTGTTCCGGTGCACAAATAGACTTCCTGGGCAACGGTAGCATGTTCTTTTATCACAATTTTACCCAAAGAATAAGCATTTGCACGATCTCCCAGGCAAGCACGGTCATATAAAACCAGATTCCAGGGTATCTGGATCCGGGCTCTCTGATGTACAAAAGGCAGGCCTGAAATTTTTGCGCCAAATAACTTTAACCAGAATAATCTCCATGGATTTAAAGGTTTTGGAGTCCATGAGCACAATATCATCCATGTGTATTCCCACAATACCATTTTAATTTTTTCTGATCCACTCCATGGACTATCATAAGGCGAGGCTTGCTGATAGGTTGTTACAGTTTCTGATTGCTGCATATTACCTCGTTAAAATCGTTAATAAATTCTTTTGCAATCCGTGTTGGTGAATAATCAGTGATGACCGATTTTCCGGTTTCAGATAAGTTTTCCAGCTGTCCGGGATTATTGATCAGCATTTCCAGTTTTCCAAAAAGCTCTTCTGCCTGATTTTCTGCTCTGTGGTTATAAGTCACGCCGTTTTTTTCATTGATTATAAAATCGTTGAAACATGGCAATTCCGAAACAACAGGAACGCAGCCATAAGCCATTGCTTCACGCGGCGCAACGGGCGCAGCATCTCCGCTTGTTTCCTGTGCGGGATAGCAAAATATGGATGATTCAGCATATTGATGAATTAAATTTTCTTCATCATAAACCGGTCCGGTAAATTCGATATTCAGGCCTGCTGCACTGGAAAGCAACTTTTGAAAATAAATTTCTCCGCCACCTCCGTCTTTAAAATCATGTGGGCCGGTGATAACAAGTTTCCATACATTTCTGATCTCCGGCCTTAACATCGCATAAGCCTGAATCAAAATATCAACCCCTTTTTCAGGATGCAAACGGCCCACAAACAAGATAACCGGCTGGCGTTTTACCTGCAATGGTTTTACTTCAAATGGTACAGGATTGGGAATATAAGAGATAAGATGCTGAGAATTAACAGGTAATTCTTTCCTGATGGCATCTGCTATTGCCGGTGAACAAGCGCGTAATCTTCCTACATGCTGATAAAATTTCATTTGTCCTTTTGGCACTCTTTGTACGTCAACAAAAACACGTTTTGCACTTTTTCCTCTCAATAAAAATGGAAACCAAAATGTATTTGTAATTAAAATATCAGTTTCCCTGGTGATGAAAGGAAGGGTACGCAGGGAATATAACAAATCCAGAAATTTAAGTTTTACCAGGCTGGAAGGTGTATCGTATCCGGGAATCCGGATATATTTTACACCATTTGACATTTCTTCATTACTTAGCTGGTCATGACTTTTTCCGATATGGATCACGCTATGGCCCATCGACGCAAATTCCTGTCCCATACGGTACCAGATTTTTTCTACAGCTCCTCCCTGAATTGCGGGAACCGGTAAAAATGCTCCCTGAATAATAATTATACGCATGGTACTTATGGACTTATATTAGTATTTTATAGAATTTGTTCTATTTATTTAATAATTCCTGCATTGCAGTTTATCAGATTGTTAATTTCAATGAAAATACAACAGCTAATAATATTTGTACTTTTCTAATTTTCTCCCAAAAATAATTTCTTTAATAAAACAGACTTTCTTAAAAAGAAAATAAATAATAAAGAGGAGAAAAATATGAATGAAATTGTAATTGTTTTAAAAAAGAAATCATACTTTATGCCGCTAAAATATTTTTCTATTCCAAATTCCAATGCTTCTAAAAATAATACATGACATAAATAAATTCCGTAAGAAGCAGATGAAAGTTTTATTAACCATTCGGGTACATTTCTAAATGGATTACATACTGCTATCAAAACCAAACCTATTCCACTAATTGGTAAAAGCAATGAATAACCCATAAATTCAAAACGATAGCCAAGGAAATTACAAAGGATAGCTGTAATAGTCAGGAAGGAACCAGCTAACATATATATTGGCCGGTTAATCATATTATTTTGTTGAGAAACCAAATAAAATGC
>Ga0247739_10000189_pt1 | contig 21270 bp, 20 predicted proteins | sample UWRJL058202B2_FD_180943 | JGI IMG/M metagenome (GOLD analysis project Ga0247739, IMG submission 180943) | Plant litter microbial communities from Arlington Agricultural Research Station in Wisconsin, United States - UWRJ-L058-202B-2 | ecosystem: Environmental > Terrestrial > Plant litter >...
GAAGATCAGAAACGCCCTTCTTTAAGCCGGACGATTAATTATTTACCAGATACTGTTTTTGCAGTACAACTTCCGGAAGTTGTCGCTTTAAACCTGAAACCTGATATAACGAAAATTCAGGAAGGAGATATTTTCCGGCCAAATGTCATTTTTCAAAATATTACTGATATTGCATTTAAAGATTCGCTTGCTGTACAGATTACGCATGGCACCTTAGGGAAAACGGATACAATTATTCATTACATTCCGCCGTTACAAGCTAAGGAAAGCCGAAACTTGCAAATGGATTTTGGGACAACCATGGAAGTGGGACAACATCAAATCTCTATTATTTTTAATGCAAATAAACTTCCTGAACAACTTTATTTCAATAATGAAGTATCTTTGTCATTCGAAGTCATTGCGGATCTAACTCCTCCTGTTTTAAATGTTAGTGTGGATCAGCGTCAGCTTGTTGACGGAGATTTTGTATCTGCACAACCGTTGATTGGCATTCAGGTAAGAGATGAAAATAAATTTCTTATCCGGAAGGATACCTCTGGAATTGAAGTCTGGCTAAAAGAAGATTGTATAAGTTGCCAGGAACATAGACTTTCTTTGGCTGATTCAAAAATTAATCATTTATTGCCAAACGATTTTCAGATTTGGTTAAGATTATCTGCATTTTTAAAGAACGGCACTTATCTTCTTCGTGTGAAAGCCAGAGATGTGAGTGGTAATGAGGCTCCGGACTACCAGATCCATTTTAAAATTAAGGTTACTACTCAAATAATAAATGCCGGAGTTGCGCCAAATCCTGCTAATCAATGGTTCAGATTTTATGCCGAACTGGAAGGTTCATTACCGGATGAAGAACCATTTGTTATCACGATAAACGATCTTAAAGGAAAAGAGATTGAAAAAATTTGCACGGTAATACACGCCGGTAAAAATGAATGGTTCTGGCAACCTGAAAATTTGTCCGCAGGGTTATATTTTTACCGGATGGAGACCGAAACAGGTAAATTCACTTTCTCTAATGAAGTAATAAAAGGACTACGCGGAAAACTGATTTGGATAAGATAAAAAAGGCTTTCTTTTCTTTCCATAAAACTTCTTATTTTTGTCAATTATAAAATAATTCAAGCCCTTGAAAGAATACGGCAGTAACGTACAAAAACTCACCGATCACATTGTTAAGATAGAAGATCGGACAAAGCGCACGCTTTATGCGCATATTTTGGTAGAACTTATGCGGCAGATACACCCGAACATGAGGGATAACCAGGATTACACCAACAAGCTTTGGGATGATCTATATATCATATCAGGATTTGAACTGGATGTTGACAGCCCATATCCGCCTCCGTCCAAGGAATCATTGGGTAAAAAACCATTAACGGTCGGCTATAATCAGCATAATTTGATGTATCGTCATTATGGACGGAATATTGATCTGCTGCTTCATAAAGCTGTTAATACAGAAAATGAAGAAGATCGTCTTGCTTTTGTTTCCTATATTTTCCGTTTAATGCGGTCGTTTTTTAATACCTGGAATAAAGATAATCCAGAAGACCACGTACTTCTCGGCCAGCTGGAATTACTTGCAAAAGGGCAGTTAAAAGAAGAAATTGATTATATCCGTAAAAACGGGCCTGTGGATGCATCGCCAAAAGACCGAAACAGCAATCAGGAACGTAACAGGGGCAATCAGGGCTTTAAAACGCAGCCAAGTAACAATCTGGACAGGCAGGGACCAAATAATCAAAATAACAATCCGAGCCGGAACAGACCAAATAATAACAGTAAATTTGCGGGCAGAACGAATAACAATAATAACAACCGCAGCAATAATAACACGGGTACAAATAATAATAATCGCAGAAAACCCGGAATCTGATAACCAGTCGCCGCGGCTTTTTCATACAACTTTTAAATCAGAAGATAATTCTTCTGATTTTTCATTAAACAGTAATCTTAATCAAAGGCGGGAGCATTTTCTATCGCCGGAAATCACGCAGCCGACTGCTGCACACTCATAAAAATGGCTTCATTTAAAATTACCGGAGATAAACGTCTTAAAGGAGAAATTATACCTCAAGGCGCGAAAAACGAAGCATTGCAAATTATATGTGCCGTACTTTTAACCAAAGAGCCGGTAACTATTCATAATATTCCCAATATTCGTGATGTAAATCAGCTTATCGATCTTTTAGGAGATTTAGGAGTACGCCGTACAAGGCTGAGCGAATCATCCATTCGTTTTGAAGCGGGTGATATTAACCTGGAATATCTTGAATCAGATTCATTTCGTCAGAAAGCAGCTGCATTACGGGGTTCTGTGATGTTGCTTGGACCCATGCTCGGACGTTTCCGCAAGGGAAGAATTCCTCGTCCGGGTGGCGATAAAATAGGCAGAAGAAGGCTGGATACGCACTTTTTAGGATTTGAAAAATTAGGTGCTGAATTCAGCTACGACGGGGAAGATGGCGGATTTTACAAAGTAGATGCTAAAAATCTGAAAGGAGCTTTTATGCTTCTGGACGAAGCTTCCGTAACCGGTACTGCCAATGTATTAATGGCGGCAGTAATGGCCGAAGGAACTACCACGATTTACAATGCAGCCTGCGAACCGTATCTTCAGCAATTGTGTAAAATGCTGAACCGGATGGGCGCAAAGATTTCAGGAATTTCTTCCAATTTACTTATTGTGGAAGGTGTAAGCGAACTGCACGGAACCGAACATACGATGCTTCCTGACATGATTGAGATTGGAAGTTTCATTGGACTTGCAGCGATGACCCAGTCAGAAATTACCATTAAAAACTGCCAGATTGCACAGTTGGGAGTTATTCCGGATATTTTCCAAAAATTGGGAATCAAACTGGAATTTCGCGGAGATGATATATTTGTTCCCGCACAAGACCATTACCGTATAGAAAATTATATGGACGGATCTACCTTAACCGTAGCCGATGCGCCATGGCCAGGTTTTACGCCCGATTTATTGAGTATTGTGCTTGTAACTGCCATTCAATCTCAGGGAACCGTTTTGATCCATCAGAAGATGTTTGAAAGCCGTTTGTTTTTTGTGGATAAATTAATTGAAATGGGTGCTCAGATCATTTTATGTGATCCTCACCGCGCAACAGTTATCGGCCATAACCGTGAAACACAATTACGCGGTATCCGCATGACATCACCCGATATTCGTGCCGGTGTAGCACTTTTAATTGCAGCTTTATCTGCAAAAGGTGTAAGTATTATTGATAACATTGAACAGATCGACAGAGGTTACCAGAATATTGATACACGATTGAACGCTATTGGGGCGGAGATTGTGAGGTTGTAGGGTGGCATGATTAGAAAATATTTTTTAACAAAGAAAGGCGCTTTTATGGCGCCTTTCTTTGTTAATGCGCAGGATAGAGAATTCTAAAAAATCATTTAAATGAACAATGCTACTATTATCCTTAATTATTTGAACGAAATTATTGGTCATAGCAACTGGTATAAAATTCATCGAAAATATTCGGGTGATCTTAATTATGTCTCAGTTCTTGAAACTTCAGATGCTACCATTCAATATTTAGCGCAAGAGAAATTCATCCTGATAGAAAAAAATCCTGATGAGATAGACAGAATATTTATAACAGATTTAGGCAAAAAGTACCTTATGACTTGATTTATATACTGAGTGTGATCAGGGTTGGGTGTAGTGCAAATACACTACACCCAATCGGCAGAAAAAAAAAGCTGAACCCCTGGACGACTAGCCTTTTGTACGATATAACGTTCCGTCTTCGACAACGTACAACATACCATCCAAAGCTACGATTAGCGTAACATCCTTTAAAAGGCCGCCCTCGCCTACCTGCACATACTTACCGTCCATACCCGTTTTGTAAAGCGTACCGTCTTTTTCGATACTCCACAGAAACCCCCGGTCGGCTACCATCGCTACCGTACTTTCCCACTCTCCTTTTTCGCCAACCTGCTCCCAACGCATGGCCTGGATGCTGGTTTTATACATCGTACCATTTTCAACGGTCCACAGGTAATCACCCATCGACTCCAGCATTTCGGCATCGGTAAACTCACCATCGCCACCAATTTGTTTCCAGGCACCGCTTTTAAACGTTTCGTAGAGAGTACCGCTGGTTTCGATGCTATATAGTTTACCCTTCAGAGCAACCATTGCTTCAGTATCTTTCCAATCGCCGGCTTTGCCAACCTGCTGCCAGGCTACCGTAGTTGGATTAGTCCGGTACAACGAGCCATCTTCCACAGTCCAGATTTCACCGTCCATAGCTACTAATACATCGGCATTATCAAAATCACCTTTTTTGCCTAACTGCTCGTAAGTACCCGTCTTATCTGTCTGAAACAGGGTTCCGTCTTTTTCAATACTGTAAAGATGACTATTCATGGCAATCACTGCTACGGTACTTTCCCAGTCTCCTTTTTTACCGACTTGCTCCCATTTCTGGGCATTAACTAATTGAAATACAGAGCCGATCGCAATGATCAGCAGGCATGAGGAAAGTTTTTTCATTAATTAAGGTAGTACAGTTTTAATAAAGGGCACCTCTCTATGAGCCAGCCCAATAATGCACCAGTGGCAATGTAACTATTTTTACCTAGATGCGCTATTTACTTACTATCGCAACTACATATCAGTTTTCATCTCATTGTAATTTTTCGTAATTAGCTGTTATCCAATTAGTAATTAATATCAATCACTAATATTTTTTGGCTGAACATAAAAAAAGGGAAAAAGAAGTTTTTTCCTCCATTCCTCCCTTTCCTCCCTTCTTTCCAAAACCCTCCCCCTTACTTCTTCCCGTAAGTACAGGCACTGTTATCTGCCTTCACATAGTACGACTTGAAATTAGAAGCCTTAGCATCCATACAGCCTTTCAAATTCAAAACTTCTACTTTTCTGAACTCGACAGGATGGCTTTCACTTTGTAAAGAAATAGAACCGTGATCCAATAATTTTCCGTTAACTAATACCGCAGGGTCATTTCCGCCTACATTGCCTCCGCCCATCTGAGGTTTATTGTATTCCAGTACTTTTTCACCGTTTGCGAAATGCTGAATCAGTGAATCTCCCAATACAAGCACTTCGGCTTTTACCCATTGATCGCCAGCGTACGTTTTAGAAGTAGAAGTCACACAATGCTGTGTCACCAGTTTGCCGTCAATAACCACATTTGTACCCGGCGTACATAAATTACAGGTCGTACGGGGGTCTTTTCCATTTCCGCCCAGCAATTGAACTTCGATAGAAATTGGAAAATCCTGATCTTTACCCATTGTTACAGCGGGCTGTCCATGAACCATGATACCACTGTTGCGCAAAGCCCATCCTTCGCCTTTTGGAGCCTGTTCTCCTACAAAACGATATTCAACAGACACACGGTAATAGGAGAAATCTCCTTTGTAAAAAATATGTCCATATTTTTGTTTGAAATCATCGTATTGATCATACCGTACGACCATTTTACCATCTTCTACCCTGAAAGTATTTCCAAAATTGTCGTTTAAATCGTTCCCACGAATTTTAATGTCCCAACCGTCCAGATTTTTGCCATTAAAAAGTTGCTTCCATTCTTCCTTCTCAGATTTTTTTTGTCCGAAAGTAATCATGCAAATAAGGCTGAAAAGCAGTGTTAATTGTAATTTCATAAATGGTTTATTAAAAAGATTGTAATTAAATAATGTCAGGAGATAAAAGTGATACGTACATTCGCAAGAATTATCCTCCCATTTTCCGTGTTATTTTTTAACCCAGACTACTTCGCCTAAGTTAATGACGAAGTAAATATACTATGAGAACAAATAATATTAAGCGTAAAGGCCATTCTGAAGATTTTTTCGGTACATATCGTAACTTTTGGTGGAATGAAGCATTTCTGAATTTACTAAATAAAAGACTTGAACTAAAAAACCATCACAATATGCTGGACGTGGGATGCGGACAGTGCCATTGGAGCAAAATCCTGGCTGATTATATTGGAAAACCAGCCAAAATTTATGCTGTAGACAATGATCGGAAATGGTCCAAAGGTGAAAAAGAGATCCGCAGTTATTTTCAAAATAAAAATATTGATTTTGAATTAAAAAAGGGAGATGCACAGGAACTTCCCTACGACGATGCAACTTTTGACCTGGTAACCTGCCAGACACTTTTAATTCATGTTGAACATCCTAAAAAAGTGATCAGTGAAATGAAGCGGGTACTCAAACCCGGTGGCACAATTCTTTGCGTAGAACCTAATAATCTGGTGCAAAGTTTGACGCAAAGTTCAGTTTCTACCAATGATCCCATTGATGAAGTTCTTGATCACGTAAAATATGCATTGATCTTTGAACGTGGAAAGAAGAAGCTTGGGTTAGGCGATAATTCATTAGGTGACCTAGTTCCGGGATTTTTATCCCAGGCCGGATTTGATAATGTTGAAGTACGGCTTTCTGATAAAGCCATTGCCATGTACCCACCTTATGATACAGACGAACAGCTGGCGACCATGAAGCAATGGCAAAACGGCAATACATGGAGTAATGAGGAGTTTACAGATTATGACTATTTCAGGGCAATGGGTAAGGAAAACCTTGAATTTTATGAGCGTTACAGAGTAAAATATGCGCATTTGGGAGAGCGGATCCTACGTAATATTGATGCCAATAAATATCATTCTGCTGGTGGTGCAATGATGTATATCATTTCGGGAACCAAGCCTTAATAAATTATTACTTGTTTTAATGGATTCAGTATCAAAAGAAAAAATAGCTGTATTTTGGTGTAGGAGGGATCTAAGACTGCACGACAATGCAGGACTTTACCGTGCTTTGCGTTCCGGCTATAAGGTTCTTCCTCTTTTTATTTTTGACAAGAAAATTCTTGATGATCTTGAAAATAAAAAAGATTCACGTGTTGTATTTATTCATAATGCCATAGTGGAAATTCAGAAACAATTAAAGGAAGTTGATTCTGATATATTGGTACGTTATGGCTTTCCAGTTAATATCTGGAAAAATATATTAACAGAATATGATATCGCAGAAGTATACACTAATAGCGATTACGAAGCTTACGCTATAGACCGGGATAAAGAAATTGGAGATTTGCTGGCGAAAGAAAACATAACTTTTAAGTCTTTTAAAGATCAGGTTATTTTTGAAAAACTAGAAATAGTATCAGGTAAAAAAACGCCATATACTGTCTTCACTCCATACAGCCGCACATGGAAAGCCAAATGCAATGAATTTTTTCTTTCTTCCTATCCTACTGAAAAATACTATTCTAATTTTCTGCACCAAAGTACATCACCAGTTCCTACACTAAGTGAAATGGGCTTTGAAGAAATAGATCAGGATTTCCCATCTGCTCAGGTGCGAACAGAATTATTGGAAAAATATGAAGAACAAAGAAATTATCCAGCTCTTGCTGGTACTTCCCGCTTAGGGATACATCTTCGTTTTGGAACAATAAGCATTCGTGAAATGGCCAGAAAAGCTGCTGAAACAAGTGACATCTGGCTGAATGAATTGATATGGCGGGAATTTTACCAGCAAATTATATGGAATTTCCCACAGGTCGCACGGGGAAAAGCTTTTAAACTTGATTATGACAAGATCAACTGGCGTAATAATGAAGCGGAATTTCAGCTCTGGTGCGAAGGAAAAACCGGTTATCCGCTCGTAGATGCCGGCATGCGCGAATTAAATGCAACAGGCTTCATGCATAATCGTGTACGCATGGTAGCAGCAAGTTTTATGATCAAACATTTATTGATAGACTGGCGTTGGGGAGAAGCATATTTTGCTGAAAAATTACTGGATTACGATTTTGCATCCAACAACGGCGGCTGGCAGTGGGCAGCAGGTGCAGGAACGGATGCAGCACCGTATTTCAGAATATTCAATCCAATTGCACAAGCAAAGAAATTTGACAAGAACGATGAATATATAAAAAAATGGGTTCCGGAATTGAAAACCATAAATTACCCGGAACCCATCGTAGACCATCAATTTGCCCGGGAACGCTGCCTAAGAGTATATAAAGAAGCTCTTAATAAGGGTTAATTCCGGGCCGCCAGTGCGATAAATTGTTAATAATTAATGGATTTGAATTTGTATTAAAGGTTAAAAGGTGAACGGGTTAAAGTGGTATTCGCATCAGCCTCATTAACAATTAACCTAACCATTAATTACTTCCCTCCTACTACCACCTCAAGCATTTCGTCTGGCCTTAGATAAGTATTTGCCATTTCCATAATATCTTCGCTTGTTGTAGCATGGATCTGGTCAATGTAACGATTGAAGAAATCGGCTGGTAAACCGTCCAGTAAAAGTATTTTTTGGCGGTCAGCTACTTCAAAAGCGGTATTCAACGATCCTGCAAATTCTCCTGCCATGAAGTTTTTTACAGTTTGTAATTCTTCATTATCAACCAGCTCTGTTTGCAGTCTGTAAATTTCCTTTTTTATTTCGTCAATGGTTTGCTGTGTAAATTCTTTTTTTACATCAGTTCCAATCATAAAATAACCTTCATGACGCAGTGTAATTACGTTAGAAGAAATACCATAGGTCAGACCTTTTTCCTCCCGGATATTTTTCATTAATCTTGATCCGAAATATCCTCCAAGTATTTCGTTAGTTACCAGCATTTTAAAATAATCTGGATGATGTCGGGTGAATAACCTTCGGCCAATCCGGATAGAAGATTGTACACTATCCAGTTTTTCGACGAGAATTTCCTTTCCGGCATAAGATAGTTTAGGATCATGTACGATCGCGCCCGTTTCATTGCCAGCGATATACTTTCCTAAATATTGTTTTATAATATCAACATCATTGTCTTCCACCAGACCAGCCAGGATAATCGTACATTTTCCGTTTTTAATAAAACGATCAAAATGTGCAGTAATATTTTCCAGTTTTATAGACTCAATATCAGTCTCATTCTGAGTTTTGCCATAAGGATGATCCTTTCCGAATAATCCTGCACGCAGCTCAATGGAAGCCAGATATGATGTTTTTTCTTTATTAACCCGTAGATTTTGTAACGTAATATTCCGGAGTTCTTCCAGTTCTTTTTCCGGAAAAATTGCTTTTTGGATAAGCTCCTGTACAAGCGGAAGTACGTCCGGTAAAAATCTTGACAAACAATACACTACAATTCCGGTACGGTCTGAAGAATGATTAAGATCTATAAAAGCCCCAATGCGGTCAAATGCTTCACTTATTTCGGATGAAATATAATTTTGTGTCCCTTCCGGAAGCATTTTAATTGCAAAAAATGATGCACCCGGATATTCTTCCTGCCAGTTTCCTGCTTCAAAAATACATTCCAATCTCACAACCGGCTGATCCCCAATATTGATTACATGAAGTTTTATTCCATTATCGAGTGTATGGGATTTGGCTTCTGGCAAATGTATAGAATTGATAACCTTAAAATCGGGGGCAATGGTGCGGTCTAATAACATAATAGATAATTAAAAGAAAAGCGAATGACGTTGCAATAACGCCATTCGCCCTGAAAAATTAAAATACTTTTATCTCCTAGTTCTCAACATCACTTACGTCCAGTTTCTCTGCTTTTTGCAGTGCAAGTGAAAGCGTGATACGTAAAGTTTGTGCCAGAGGACTGCCTTGGGTAGAAGGGAACAAATAAGCAAAGTCTACTGCATAACGGTCCGCAAAACGAATTCCTGCACCAGCTGTAAAAAATTTCCTGTTTCCTTTGTTTTTATTTTCTCCATAATAACCTGCTCTTAAAGCGAAGATATCATTATACCAATACTCCGCACCTATTGCAAGTGCAACTTCCTGTAATTCCTCTTTAAAACCATCAGGTGCATCAGAGAAAGAACCAAAAGCACCGCTCAAAGATCCCTTTTGTTTCCAGGTAGTGGTACTGTCAGGAGTTGGTACCATCAGCTTATTTACATCAGCTATTAAATTAAACTTGTTACGTCCATCCGGAGAAAATGATAATCCGGCACCTACTTTCAGATTAGTAGGAATAAAATTTTCAGTATCTGTTCCTGAACCATAATTAACCTTACCTCCCAAATTCGAAAGTACAGCTCCCAAAGACCAGACAAACTCGCCACCTGTATCTTCATTTTTTAAAGCTTTCCGGTAAAAAGCGCTAATATCACCAGCGGCAGTTCGGGCAGGACGCACCGAAGAACCGTTTATAACAGCAGTACCAGCCAGGTTAGAAGAAATATATTTCAATGTCAAACCCATTGAGAAATTTTTCGCCAGCTGACGGGAATATGTTCCGTTGAATGCAAATTCTCTTGAACTGAAATATCCCTGCTGATTTCCAAGTGCATCGCGCAGGTCAAGCTCACCATTATTAAAATAGTTTACAGAAACAGCAACAGCCGATGATTTGTCTAGTTTTTTATATGCTGAAAGATAACCCAGCCACATATCGTCTACCAGATTTCTTAACCATGGTGTGTAAGAGGCTGATACTCCAAAATCTTTTGTATTATAAGGAAGTTTAGCAGCATTCCAGTAAGTTGAGTTAGCATCAGGACTTAATGCAACACCTGCTTCTCCCATTGCAGCACTTCTTGCATCAGGAGCAAAAGTCAAAAAAGATAGAGGGGAAGCTGGAATTCGTGTGCCTTGGGCCAGTAATGTCCCGTTAATTAAAATGAATAAAGAGGATAATGTAACAAAAAAAAGTCTCATAGAAATTGGATTTGCGATAGGAAGTGCTTTTAATCAGCTTCTTTAAAGGGTCAAAAGTACAATGAAAGATAGTTAATAATAAAAAAAAATTAAGTTTTATTCAAATCTAGGGTGAACGCATGATCTTGCCCGAACGTTTATCCACAGAATTATCTTTCAATGACTTAATCTCGACTGTATAAATATATAGCATTAAAGGAATCATCAGCTGTCCTAGTGGTGTTGAAGTAACTGACTCCCTGATAACTGATTCACTATTATAGTATTGCCACTTAAATGAACCTACCTTTTGACCTGTATTAAGCAATAAATGAAATATAACTTCTATATCTTCATTTATCCTGTTATGGCCAAGTTCAAATGAAAGTTCGTGAACAAAAGGGTTAGGATAAATTTTCCAGTCCGTAAGTTTGATTCCGTTAGCAGCACCTATATGGAATCCGAACGCAATTTCTGAAAAGTTAGTATATGTGTCCCATACTTTTATCAGAATTGAATAATTTCCTGATGGTAAATATTCAAACGGATAACGGATCGTACCTGATTTATAACTGTCCAAATCCGCTGTAAAGTAATCATTGAGAATAATAACCAGCGTATCGTTCAATGTTAAAATAATATCGTGTCCAATGCCTGCTTTTGACACATTTATTCCATTTTCGTCACTAAGTTTTACAATTAAAGTCGGGGAATTGTCGACCAGATCTCCATTTTTAAAAGAAGGATCGTTCAGGTAAGCAGTAATTTTAGGAGGGGTTTTATCAGGAATTAATATTGCACTTCCTCCAACCACTATATCAAGCTGTCCGCTAGCATCAGCTAAGCTATCCGTTCCAACCGCATAAATACTTACTCTTCCCAGTCCTGTGCGGTAATTAATATCCTTTGGCATTACGAACTCGCATGACATTTTACCACTACGAACTGTTACATTTCCATCAAACAATTTACTACTGTACTCCGAATAACTTTGCGGATCGCCTTCATTACCCAATGTATTAAAAGCCAACTGCTTATCATATACGACTATCCTTGCAGTTCCTTCAAAAGTTTTATCAGTAATAGTGTCTTCGTTATAAATTTCAAGTTCTAAATTCACTTTCTGAAGTGCTCGTAATGTATCCGGCTCTTTAAACCATCTTACATGTTTTTCAGCTTTTGCCAATTTCATTGAAGGATCACCCAACAATGCAAAATTACGGTTAAGAGCACCCACAAGTGCTTTATTTTTTGTTTCACTGAAAATATCTCCTATTCTGGTTTTAGAACCGGATTTAATCAAGGCTTCGTAAAAGGCTTTACTAAGTGTAAAATTTGTACTTGAATATACTGGCCGTGTTGTACTTACAGCACCAATTGCCGCTCCCTTAGGACTCAATACCATTAATTCTGCACCAGAAACCAAACCAGGATCATCATAACGTCCAAAGTCGCAGGTGGCAGTAAACAACAAAGAAAGATTGTCATTTCCACGGGCCGATAGCATATCTGCCAAGGTCAAAACCTGTTCTTCGGCCCAGCCACCTACCCCGCCATGACCGGTATAATTAAGAATGAGTGTTCCTTCGTTAATACTTTTATTTATTGCCGCATTAACTTCCGGGACTTTCTGGCCCTCGCTGGTTGTAATCTGGGGATACGCATCCAGAAATATTCTTGAAGGTAAAAATTCTTTATTTACGAGCTGAGCTAATTGATCGGCATGCTGTTGATGAACATTTCCGTCACCATCATCAGCCACGAAATTAATGGTATTACGCCATTTACCCATAGTCCTTTTATATGAACTATACCTGATCAGTTTGTCTACAACCACGCGCGCTTCCGATAAAGATTTGACAGGAAGCCGGCCAACTCCAATATCCATTGTATGATCTCCTGAAGACGATTCAGGCCAGTCGCCTTCCTGATTTTCCATAAAACCATAATAATCATCTGACGAATAGGTATAAACTGGATTTAACGATTCGAGGCTTTCATAAACAGGCACCCATCCATTGCGCTGAGACTGGGACTGATTTTGCAAATTATTTTTGTAGTCATACGTTGCATCGCCAAATAAAAGCAGATATTTCAATTTCCCTGAATTTCTCAGATAAAGATCCCTGGCAAAATCTCTTATTGCAGACAGATCCGGTTTGCCGGAAGCATACTCATTATAAATCTGTGAAGTAGTGACGACCAATGTTTCCAAACCATCATTTTCCTTACGAAACAAAGCCAGTCTTTGCGCTTCACTTTTCCATAATTCAGGAGTAACAATTAACAGATCGGGCACCTCACTGATCGCAATATTTTGGTTGGCTATTGGTTGCCAAGAAGCCGGTTCGTAAGACTGCCCAGGCAAAAAACCAACATATCGACGCAAATTTTTACCATCCGCTCTGTTAAACGATCCGGACGAACCAGACACAGCAATGGATACAGGATGCAGTGGATCAGTAATATTCCAGAGTATCCAGTCAGCAGTTGTATTTTTTATCTGGTACGTTATCGTATCTTTTATATCAGGGAGAAAATTATAAACCTGTTGTTTTTCATAAGCCCGAAGGTCTCTCTTTACCTGAACTCCAATATAATTTAAATAAGCCTGTGCTGAGCTTTGTCCGTTTTTATCAAAATTAACCCCGATTGAAAATGAAGAGGAAGGTAATACCTCAGCAGTTGCATTTAAAGCAACTTGCGATTGCTGGCCTTTGATATCGTATGTACCCGTGCCAACAGTGCCAAGAGTGCTTTCTCCAACTGTTTGTCCATTCAGTTTCCATAAGAATTTCGTGTTAACCTGAGCTGAACCCATTGCAGAACCCGTAAATTTTATAGGCGAAGATGGTATCACACCAGGTAAATCCGCCTGTACGGAGAATCCCACTGTATTACCCAAATATTCGCCCCACCAGGCTCTTCCCGATCTTAATGAATTAACTGATTCTGTTTCGTGATACCAATAGTCAACAAATTCATTGACAATTTTACCATTTACACTAGTTAAGGTTGTTGCAGGTTTAATTCTTAGTCCATTCGTATTTCCAACAGTAAGAAAATAGTAACTGGTATCAGTATATATGTTTGTTTGATGCTGAAAAGTCGCTTTAAGTGAATCATAAGCAATTACATGAGGCCCTTCTGCATAAAAGTAAACAGCATCATTAGAGTCAAATTTGCCGTCCTCCTCTCCTTTTACCCAAATTGCATTTTGAATAAGATCTTTAGACCTAGATACAGAATTTTTTTGAGGGAGCATTTTCCCTCCATTTCCATAGATCTGTAATTGTAATGGATTAACGGAAGCAGCATCTATGCCCATTTTTTTGAGCAGATCCATATCAAGTTTATAAATTCCTGATTGGGTTATCGCTAATTTATACCACTTCCCAGAAGATAAAACAGATGATTTTTGGCCAAATAATGGAAAACATAAAATGATCCCGCCTATGCATAAAACTGCATGGATAATTACTTTATGAAAATTAACACGCTTCAACCAATGCATGAGCAGGAATGGTATAACGACGTTGCGAAACCTTGTCCGTACAAAGTACTCTTGTCCTGCGAACAGAACCTCTAATGAATAACCTGTCGTGAAAAACGAAATTAGTACCTTCATCAAGGTGTATCAAAGCCGTTTTATTTATATTAACCGCAGGGTCATCAAACTTCTTTAATGCATTGTACAAAATCTGATCAGCACCGGTTGATGCTTTTGGATTCACTGCATAATTCATCAAAGGACTCAGGACTTCCGCTGGAAAGACCTGTTCGTTCATAACAGGCTGTAAAAGAAGATTAAATTCTCTTTTCCATTCAATGCCATGTGGTGCAACCCGTTTCTTAAAAGGCCTTTTATATTTTTGATAAACTATAAAATGCGCTATTTCATGCAAATAAGTAATCAGGAAATTGTATGGATTGAGATTTATATTAACTGTGATTCGTGGAGTGAATCCGGGTTTAATTGTAAAATCACCCAAACGGGTACGTCGTGGACGGGAAAGGAAGAAGTCAAAGTTACTGCTTTGGTATAAGTGTTCACAATAAGCAAGAGCTGCTTGTGGAACGTATAGCTGAAGAGATACTTTCTTTATCATTTTTTGAATAAAAACAGAAAAGCCCTATTTTCATAGGGCTTTTCAAAACTCTTACTAGTTCAATGAATTATTTCACTGAATCAGAAGCTGCTGAATCAACAACTGCTGTATCAACAGCCATTGTATCCATAGGAGCTTCAACTGTAACTGCAGTAGAATCAGCAGATTCTTCAGCAGGTTTGCTAGTACAAGAAGCGAATGCTACCATCCCGGCAACAAAAGCAAGTGCGAATATTTTTTTCATTTCTTGGGTGTAATTAAGGTTCGATGCAAAGGTAACAGGAATGGTTTGAATAATCCCAACGTTTTGGATTGTATTTTTCCAAGAACTTAAAATTTCCTTAGAAACTGCTCAAATCCCTTTAATAAGTACAATTTATTCTAACATTTTTCTTAAACTTTTTGCAACCCATTATTGAAAACTGTAATACTTGCGGCTATTTCGGGGAGTAAATCTATATTTTGTTCAATTCCGTTACCAACAACGATCACATCTGCACCCGCCTCTAGTGCACTATACGCTTTTTCATAAGAATCAATTCCTCCGCCAACAATGATCGGCGTATCAACTGTTTGCCGTACTGCGGATATAATTGCAGCAGGAACAGGAAACTGAGCGCCACTGCCTGCATCAAGAAACATGTATTTTAACCCTAATAATTCACCTGCCATTGCTGTACAAGCTGCAATGCCAGGTTTATCCCGTGGCATGGGTGTGGTATTACTTATGTATGACACGGTTGTCAGCCTTCCACTTTCGATAAGCATATAACCGGTTGGTAATACTTCTATTCCGCTTTTCTTTAATAACGGAGCTGCTATAACGTGTTGACCAATTAACAGATCAGGATTTCTACCTGAAATAAGTGACAGAAAAAGTATTGCATCCGCAGAAGGATCAATATGAAGACTGCTTCCCGGAAAAAGGATAACAGGAATTGTAGTATGCAGATGTATTGCTGCTATAAGCTGATCAATAGCATAATGCGTAATCAGGCTCCCCCCAACAAAAAAAAAGTCAACACCATGCTTAACCGCATATTCTAAAAAAGCGGGGAAAGTATCAATGTCAACTTTATCCGGATCTAACAGAACAGCAAATGATTTTCTCTTTTCATTTCTTCTTTCTAAAAGGAGGTCTGCAATTTTATGCTTCGCTGTCTTCATTCGGTTTATAGTCATTTGCAATATAATTCGTAAGCTTCTGGCGCGCCCAACCTATTGCCAATGTCCAGGCTAAACTTTGAACGGCTTTTCCAACCGCAAATTGACTCTTTTTTTTCGTTTTTACTTTTTCTGCAGCCAGCTTATTTGATTCTTTTATTATTTTCTCCTTTTTTTTAGGATTAGGAAGCAGTGCATTCATTACAACAAAAGTAGTTGCAACGACTCCACCAATGATTAATGCCTGCTTTCCATATTTACTTGCGTCTGTCTTAAGATCGCCCCACTGATGTTCAAGCTTATCACGATAAAGGTCTACATCCTGCATCAAAACTTGTTTTTCTTCATCCGTATCAGATGAAAATGGTGATGACAGCTTTACAGAAGAATCAATTGAAGAACTCATTTCATTACCTGTTTAATGGTGTGTTTGAGAATAATCAAAAGAAATTCAAAAATAACAATTTAAGCTAATTTATTTTTGAATTTCTATTTTGAAGAATTATTCCTCTTTAACTTTAACAAACTGAACAATGATTTTACGTATAAACCGGATCAGTCCTTCCCGGAAAACAATTGCCAGCACTAATTTGAGAACAAAAATCCCCAATAATATCAGATATCCAAGATAATCGCTATCAAGCCATCTGTTAAGAAAAGTACCTAACAAAATCACAATCAGGATAAGTACTATAAGTCCGATAACGAGTAATGCTGCTGCATAAACTCCCATTACGACGGCACGCTCAATTTTATCTCTGATTTCGATTTTAAATAAATCGATCCGGGATTCGAAATACTTTAAAAGTGTATCTTTAATTTCCTCGAGTTGACTTAGCATAAGTGGTAGTTATCAAATCATGTCTAATATTTTGGGCTCATTTTGAGCTTTTCTGTGACATTAATCCAAAAACATACCAAGAATTCCGGATACCACAGAAACTACCAATCCAAACAGCAAAGCAGGTATAAATCCAGTTACTGAAAAGCCTGTTACCAGGTTTGCAGCAAGATAAATAATCAATACATTAATCACGAAATAAAACAATCCCAATGTAAGAATTGTAATGGGTAAAGCCAGAATTTGAAGGATCGGCTTTAAGAATGTATTAAGTATTCCAAGAACAATAGCTACAATAACAGCAGTTGTCCAGCTATCAACGGCTACGCCGGGAACAAATTTGGCGGCTGCAACTATGGCTAACGTGCTAATAATAAGGCGTATGAGTAAATTCATTTAATTGTGGTTTTATGAGTGACGGCTACGAAGTACGCTAATTACCTCATCTAAGTCAATGTTTTTTTGTTCCAAAAGTACCAGCAGATGGAATAATAAGTCCGAAACTTCATTTTTAAAAAGATCATCATCGTTGTCTTTTGCCTCAATGACAACCTCAACTGCCTCCTCTCCAACCTTTTGAGCAATCTTATTTATTCCACTCCTGAACAGACTACTCGTATATGACTCTTCCGATGGGTTTAATTTTCTTTGCCTAATCACCTCCTTTTGTAAATAATTCAGGAACGAAGCTTCCCCGATCCGTGTATCCTGACCATTTTTTTCCCCAAAACAAGTATCTGCACCAGTATGACAAGTTGGCCCTGCCGGAGTAACTTTTACCAGGATAGTATCACCATCACAATCCACTATTATTTCTTTTACAAAAAGAAAATTATTTGAAGTTTCACCTTTTGTCCAGAGACGTTGCTTACTGCGACTAAAAAATGTTACCGTTCCTTCTTTTTCCGTTTTCTCAAATGCTTCCGCATTCATGTAACCCAACATCAGTACTTTACCAGTTTCAAAATCCTGAATAACAGCTGGTACCAAGCCATCCGTTGATTTCGAAAAATCTATTTCTAAAAGTGTATTGCTCATTAAATTAATTATTTAGTCATTATTGCGAATCTATTTGCTGATTCGGGTTTTGCTTAATTTATTTTGTCATTCTGATCGCCAGATCTTTATCGCTTAAATACTGCTTTAAATCCTGGATATCTATTTCACGGAAATGAAAAATACTGGCTGCTAAACCCGCATCCGCTTTTCCGGTTGTAAATACATCATAAAAGTGCTCCATATTACCTGCCCCGCCGGATGCAATTACAGGAATATTTGCATTTCCTGAAACTATTGATGTAAGTTCCAGTGCAAATCCATTTTTGGTTCCGTCAGTATCCATGGAAGTCAGCAGTATTTCGCCAGCTCCGCGTTCTTCCACTTCCTTTGCCCAGGGTATTGTCCGGATTTCAGTTGCTTTCCGGCCGCCATGCGTATGAACAATGTGTTCCCAGCCATTGGTAGTTTCAATGTAACGCGTATCAATGGCTACAACGATACACTGACTTCCAAATTCCAGTGACAACTCATTGATCAGACCAGGATTACGAACCGCAGCAGAATTGATTGAAACCTTATCAGCACCTGCATGCAGTAAGGCTGAAACATCGGCAACAGAAGAAATCCCGCCGCCAACTGTAAACGGAATATTGATTGTATGCGCCACCCGGCGAACCAGATCAATAAAAGTGGATCGTCCTTCAACCGTAGCAGTAATATCCAGATACACAAGTTCGTCAGCTCCCTGAGCGGCATATAATGCACCTAACTCAACTGCATCGCCGGCATCACGCAAATTAACGAAATTGACTCCTTTTACCGTTCTGCCTTCTTTTACATCCAGACAGGGAATAATACGTTTTGTCAGCATTTATTAAGAGTATTGATTAGTTCAAAGATTATGAGTTCACAGCAGCTAGATCAAAAATCTTTGTAAATCTGTAAGACTTATGCGGTTTTCATAAATGGCTTTTCCAATGATCACACCATAAATATTCATTTCTGCCAGCTTTTCTACATCTCCGATTCCACTTACACCGCCGCTTGCTATTATTTTCAGGTCAGGACATTTATCCTGTAAATTTTTATACAAATCAAATGAAGGTCCTTGTAGTAAACCGTCTTTAGCTACATCGGTACTGATCGCATATTTGATCCCCTTGTCTACATATTCTTCCACAAAGTCGTACACCCATAACTCCGTTCCCTCTTCCCAGCCACTTACTGCAACTTTTTCGTTTTTAGCATCAGCACCCAAAATAATTTTTTCACCACCGTAAACTTCAAGCCAGTGTTTAAATAAATCTGGTTGCTTTACTGCTACACTTCCGCCTGTTACTTGTTTTGCACCGCTTTCGAATACAATACGAATATCTTCTTCTGACTGAACACCTCCTCCAAAATCAATATGAAGGGAAGTCCTTAAAGAAATTTTTTCCAGGACTTTCCAATTGATCACCTTCTTGGCTTTTGCTCCGTCAAGATCGACCAAATGCAATCTTTTCAGACCTGAATTTTCAAATTCCAGTGCAACTTCAAGTGGGTTTTCATTATAGATTATTTTTTTTCCATAATCGCCTTGCGTTAACCGGACGCATTTTCCGTCGATCATGTCAATGGCAGGGATAATTTCAATCATATTTTTTTATTTATTCCGTATTCGGATTCCCAGGCCGATGGCCTGGACTGAGATATGGATGCCTTTCAGGCTATTTACAACTATATTTTTAAAAAGTTTTCCATGATTTTTTGTCCTACATCTCCGCTTATTTCGCAGTGAAATTGAGCCGCATAAAAATTATCCTTTTGTAGCATGGCGCTGAAAGGCTGAATGTAATTACAGCTTGCTACGGTAAATTCACAAACCGGAGCGGCATAACTGTGTACAAAATATACATAAGCGTCATTAACTACCTGATTGGTAAGGGCACTTTGATATGCAGAGATATTATTCCAACCCATGTGAGGTACTTTTAATCCAGGTGTAGCAGGAAATCGCTTTACATCCACATCAAAAATTCCCATGCACTTTGTATCATTCTCTTCAGAATATCTACACATCAGCTGCATTCCAATACATGTACCAAAAACCGGTTGTTTAAGTGTAGGAATAATTAAATCTAAACCTGTTTTTCGTAAATAATTCATGGCGGTGCTCGCCTCTCCTACTCCGGGAAAAATAACTTTGTCCGCTGAACGTATTTCTTCTTCATCATCCGTATACAGATAACTTGCTCCTATCCGTTCCAGCGCATACATCACAGACTGTACATTGCCAGCATTGTATTTTATAATTACAGTTTTCATTTTCTTAGCAGTAAACAGTCAGATGTATTTGAATTGGTGCAAAATCTATCATGATATTATCTAATGCAAACTTAACTCAAACAAATAAAAAAAAGCCCGATTCATAAAAATCGGGCTTCTGGGATACTATGTATTCAACCTTATTACAACACTACTTGCAAAAACACATCACCCAAGACGTCCGGAAGCCGAATAGCTTTGATGAAATTGATGATAAGTTTTTGTTTTTAACATAGTGCAAATGTAAATAAATTTTATGATTCACAGAAATTGTTCCTTTAAATATTGTATTAAAATTTCCTTAGAATTATTTTGGACGCCTAAATCAATAAATTTGACTAATTATACACTTGTTTTTGTCAGACTTTGCCTAAAAGTTCTAATTAATAAGTTTGTCTTTAAGTGTGTTTTTTAAATGATTTACATGCAATCCGATAGATTCATTGTTAAACGGCCGGAATCTGTCAGCTATAAAATTACCTTTGTTGTAATGATGAAATGTAAAATGCTTTATTTTAAAACTTCTCTTTTCTCCGAAAGTATTAATCTTCTTTATTGCAATGACTAAGCCGACTGACATGGCCCGCCGCTTATTTGATATACATAAAAATTATAGTGAAGCGACATTAATTAAACGTCGTTTTAAACAAAATGATATTCTTCCTCTTATTGAAAAACGAAAAGAAAATCCATTATATCAGATTCAAAGTGTCGGAGAATCTTTTGAAGGAAGAAATATTCAAATGCTTAAAATAGGTACCGGCAAAAGGAAAATTTTGCTTTGGACTCAAATGCATGGTAATGAACCTACTGCTACCATGGCAAGCTTTGATATTCTTAATTTTCTGGAAGGAAAAAATGATGATTTTGATGATTTCCGGGAAGAAATATTAAGGAATACGACTCTCTACTTTATTCCGATGCTTAATCCTGACGGAGCTGAAAGATATCAGCGGCGTAATGCTCAGGAAATTGATATAAACAGGGATGCTCTGGCATTACAGGCTCCGGAATCGCAAATTTTAAAAAACTTACAACAAAATATTCAGCCTGAATTTGGTTTTAATCTTCATGATAAAGATCCGAGATATTCGGTAGGAAGCAGTTCTAAACTGGCCACTATTTCATTTCTGGCAACAGCTTACGACCAGGAACGCAATGTGAATCCGG
>Ga0247739_10000191_pt1 | contig 21014 bp, 17 predicted proteins | sample UWRJL058202B2_FD_180943 | JGI IMG/M metagenome (GOLD analysis project Ga0247739, IMG submission 180943) | Plant litter microbial communities from Arlington Agricultural Research Station in Wisconsin, United States - UWRJ-L058-202B-2 | ecosystem: Environmental > Terrestrial > Plant litter >...
ACTCTTCACCGCATTGTCTAACGAACGCATGGTTTCTTCCATGGGTGTGGAGAAATCCCAAGAATGGATCCAGTATACATCTATATAATCCGTTTGCAATCTTCTCAACGAATGCTCAAGATTGGTGATCAGTGATTTTGTGCCGGTTCCGCCCGTGTTAGGATTGCCCGGAAAAACATTGTTCGCATACTTGGTGGCCAACACCAATTGTGTTCTCAGAGATGCGTTGTTTGCAATAACATCCCCGATAATTTTTTCCGAATGATTGTTGGTATAAATGTTTGCCGTGTCGATAAAGTTTCCGCCTTGCTCTACATAAGTGTTGATCATTTTTGTTGATTCGTCCACACTTGCTCCCCAGCCCCAATCTTCACCAAAGGTCATAGTGCCAAGGCATAACGGACTTACCCTTAAACCAGATTTACCTAATGTTCTATATGATTGTAATGACATTGTTATTCGTTTTATTAATTATGACTTTTGTTTTACATAGCAAATTTTACACCCGTAAAATCCTCGCTTATCTCCCACAACTGGGCTGCATTATCTTCGTCAATGGCATAAGGAAGCACGCCTTTGTTCAGTTCCCTTGAGTCGCCCAATTTCCATGTTCTTTGTGCAGCATCATCAATAATAGCCACATCACAGTTTTCGCAATACACGCCGCCGATGTTATTGAGTTGCGAGCTTACCGCACACCAAACGATTGTTGCAGCGCCTTGTTCCACCGTTTTTAAATTTTTGGACGGGTCACGAACGGGCTCGCCGTTTTCCGTTAACACGCATGCATGTATCAATTCTTCTTTGCTGATGTGTTTATCCAAACCCGTACCTACAATGCCTCCGGGATGTACCGAGAAAGCACGCACTTGATGATTTTTACCTCGTTTGTCTATTTCCAAAGCAAATAAAATATTCGCTGTTTTGGATTGACCATACGCTTTCCAACGGTCGTATTCCCGCTGCTCGAACATAATATCGTTGAACACGATTGGCGAAAAGTGATGGCCCCACGATGATACGGAAACAACCCTTGCACCACCGGCTTTCGCCAGTGCAGGCCACAATTTTGCCGTCAGTTGAAAGTGCCCTAAGTGGTTGGTAGTAAACTGGCTTTCGTAACCACGAATATCTTTGATAAATGGATTGGCCATAACGCCAGCGCTGTTAATCAAAAAATGCAAGGGCCGATTGGTTGCTAGAAAGTTTTCTGAAAATACATTGATGGAAACCGGATTGAGCAAATCCATAAATTCAATCTCGACATCTAAACCATTCAGCGCTTCTTTTGCCCGGTTGATGTCTCTTGTAGGCACAATCACCGTTGCACCTGCGTTTACCAATACCCTTGCTGTTTCCAAACCTAGGCCAGAATAGCCGCCCGTTACGATGGCCACTTTACCAGTAAGGTCAATTCCCTTGATGATTTCGTCGGCAGTCGTAGTGGCGTCAAAGCTTGAGTTGAGGGGATGCTGGTCGTTTATAATTGCTGTTTTCATTTTCTGTTGTTGAATGATGAAATGCAAATGTCGACTAGTTATAAAATTGGAGGTTTGTTTAAAGGGTCAAATTTGCTTTGTTCAAAAGTTCAGGTATGTAATTCCGATATGCACTTATATTGCTATTTTTAATATTTTCGTTTGTAATGAGAACAATAGGACTGTTATTGATATTAGTAATAGCAAAAGCTGGGTTTGCTCAAACCAAGCAAATCAATTTTTCTTTTCCCGTAAAGGCAAAATGGCGAGAAGTGGATGGCTTTACTTCCCGGGCTTATTCTAAACAAGGCGTATTAAGTTATTCGTATGAAACCAACGATTCGATTTACAGGCTGCTCATCGATTCCGTAGGCAATACCATTGCAGCCGTTACACAACCTAGATGGTATACAAATTATTCACCATCACTCAAGGAGATGGATAAATATATTGATAAACCCAATTATTTATTTAGTAATGAATTTACAACCATTGGTGGAATTACGGATGGCAGGAATGAGATCGTCTTTTTTTCGAGTAAAAAGGTAGGGGGAATCATGGCCAATATTTTACATGCCGATGCCAACGTTTCTGAGCAAAAGGTAATCGATCGTGTAGAGGAGGAAAATATTATCAGCATCAAAAATTTTCCCGATAAATTTCAAATGTTGGCATACCAGAAGAAAGAAAAAATTTTTTTGGTGGTAACAGTGGATAGCACCTTTCAGGTAAAAAAGCAGTTGATACCTATTGGGAGGTATGAAGGGTTGAAAACCTCAAAACCAGAGACCATGGATTCTGAAAACGGCTTTACAAAATTGATAATGGATAAAGCGCTGCCTTTGGATATTCGATATAACGATAGGGGAGAAAAGATTGATGCATTTTTTTTATTTAAAGACTCTTTAATTATCAAACGGATGGATGTTGGAAGTGGGTCGAGTACCTATCACACATTACTGCTCGATAGCATGATAGAAAATGATGTTGATTTTAAAAAATACAATTTGTCTATTATTGAAGATGGAGACAACTATCTCGTTTCATATCTAGACGAAAATAAGTTTTCCATTAATTTGGCCAATGTAAAAGATGACAGTTTCAATAGGATTTTTCAATTGAAGAGTGACTCAGTGTCTGAGGTAAAGGGACTGTACACCGTTTCTGACGATGAAAACACTTTTGGAAAAACTGTTCCTTTCAAATCTTTTTTCAAAAATCACGACATTAAACATTTGTTTGTAAAAACCATACATAACAATGGAAAACGTTACCTGCAGGTAACAACCACGGTATTAACTGCAGATAAGCAATTTTATAAATTCGCTAGCGTTGCAGGATTGGCACTGTTGCCATTTGGTTTCCTATCAGAGATGATTTTACTTTCGCAGAATATAGCGGTTCTTTCAAGCAGGGATGGCGAGTTACATTCAAAGTTCCCTGGTGAGATAAACTCTTTTGTTATCGAGAAACAAGTGACTGGTTTTACATTGGAATCTGATGCAGCAAATATTATAAGCAGCAATCGCAACGACCAATATGTCGATAAACCCAACGTTAAAAGTAAGTTCAGGCACGTATCCTTTCTTGCAGGAAAACATTATGTTTTGACCCAATTGGAGAAAGGAAGCAACCTTTTATTGGAGATACTGTAACGAGCTTTTCTAAAGTTATTTTTCGGTTTAAAATTAGCAATTGGCATATTATGCACCCAGATGGAGTTCTCGTTCAGAAAAAGGCCACATTCTTTTCTAAACAAAACTTTCAACGAAATGAGATAATGGACATTCCTTTCCTGGTCTTCTATATTATTTATATACAAATTGATATGTATAACTGCTAGGCACGCTCGGGTAACTCAATATTTGCGATACGGGTTGGTTGTTTGCATTAAAAGTAAATGCATTCTGCCAATTGGAAAAAACAGTTCCATCTGTTTTATAGAAGGCTGCTACAGTCAAAAAATTGTTGTTATAGAAGTCAAGACTTAGTGTAGAGGCATTTTGGAACGATGCAAGACCATATGGATTGCCAGCAATATAAAAATTGCAAGCGGCTATGCTGAGCGTTTTAAGCGTATTTGCATGGCTGTCGTATTGGGTATATTTAAATTCGCCATTATATTTTAATACTCCGGTACGCATGTCATAGTAGGTGCGGATTTTGTCGATATTGCCAGTGCCGTTCAAGAAGATAGAATCTTTCACCAGTTCAATCCAAGCGGTTCGATAAGCTTTTTGGGATACTACGATAACGCCCACCGGATTGCGGTTGATATCGGTGATGAGGCGGGTCGTGGACGTGATAGTGGAGTCGTAAATTTTTTGCCTTGCTCCATTGTAAATAAAAAAGGAACTAGCTATTGGGCTTGTGCTAGTTGGTCGGTATTGATCTCTTTTATACGGAAAGGAGTCGTTTCCATTGTAAAAATATACGCACCGTTCCTGGATGGTGTCCTTGAAGAAATATCGTTCCTCCACCACCCTGTCCCGGGAATCGTATAAATAGTTCAGTTTATAGTTTCCATAAACCACGGTATCCAACAGGCTGGTTGCTGTAGTGCGCTGTTGAATATTGTTTTTGCTGCAACCCATCAGAATACTGATGCCTATTAATGCCAAGGCAAACATCAAATTGGATGATTGACACGCTTTTATCTTCATATGAGTTAGTTTATAGTTTTAAGATTCGATTTATAGACCAAACGAAGCCTGCAATACAAGATATAATTTATTGGAATACGAATACTTTTTTTTCTTGATTGATTATTTTGGACGGGGCCAAATTTACGCCGCTTGTTTCTGCGGTTGTTTTCACTTTGCCACACAATGATTTACTTATTACATGACGGCCAAAGAGTACGAAGATTTTAGAGGAAAAAAGTTGAATATTTTTGAAAAGATTGCTTTCAAATCTGCGCAGCGTAACATGGAAAAGCAATTAAAAAAAGCAGATGGAATTTTCTCTGAATTCAATGCAGGCGGTTTCTTTCTTGGTTTGTTATTGGGCCTTTTGGGCTTTTTAGAAGCTTATGTATTTTGAAAAGACGACAACCTAATAAAATGAGCTTGGATTGGTTTAGGAACATGGTTGGTTATTTTAATTTTTATATTGGTATTGTAATATAAGATATAAAACAAAAGGCCACCGTATTGGTGGCCTTTTAGTTTTGTATAAGGGTGCTCTTTAAACATAATAGCTTACCAGCGAACGTTTCCCACCCATGTTGCTGGTAAGGATGATGAGCCTGTACTAAACTATTTGCACACCTCATCTTTTTAGTTGGGCAAGACAAGTTTGCATCTTACACTATTACAATCATGGAAGCTTGATGCAAGGAAGTCAGACAGATAATGCGTTTGACCAAAGATAATTTTGATATTATATGATGCTACTATTTGGTAGGCATCAAAACTTTCTTACCGCCACAATTAGGTAAGATTGGGATTTTACATAGGGGTCGATCCAAATGCTGGCCCCGTCGTAGGCGGTGGCGATTTTGCAGGCCCATGCGGTGATATCGTCGGATTGTGAGGAGCTCCAGTAGATATAAACGCTACCCGGTGAATAATAAGGAAATCCTCCGTTAGAATTGCTAAAATACATCCAAGTACTCAGCTCGTTTTTTGAAGGCAAAAACCAATCGTTGAAACCATTGTACACCAGCGTATCGCAAAACAATGCAGGTGTGTTGGCTGCTCCGCAAGTAGTGCCAATAATAGCGGTAGTATTTGCTTGCCCTGTTCCAATGATAGTGCCAGTGCCGGGAATGATTGTGCCAAAGCAGCCCCAACTTTTAGCCGCAAATCCCCCTCCGATACTAGAAGCAATCAATCCATGCTTTCCTGTTGCGTCCAAATAAAAAACGGTGCCGCCCCCAATATGGTCGCCTACCACAACCGACATCATAGAGTCGTTGTAGTACCGCCAAAAACTGCCGTCGTAATACACTGGCTTGTTTTCGATAGCATTATAAACCACCAAGCCAGCGGTTGGAGAACTGATATCCTTGATTTGACTCCTGGTCAACCGTGGCAGTAACAATCCTTTCGAGGTACTTTTAATTTCCAAAACTGCCGAAGGCTCCGGCGTGGTAGTACCTACACCGACGGATTGGGCATGTACGGACATGCATAACATTAACGAGCATAAACTTGTGTAGATTGTTGTCTTCATGTGGAAGCATTTTTTTTGTGGAGAGATGGGGATATGGATTGATTCAAAGGTTAATCATCGCAAAATACTCGAAAAGTTATTGCTACCAAAATAATAATATGGAGAAACTATACAAACGTTTAAAGATGGTATAAGCTGAAAGAAAATGACGGCAATGGCATCAATAAAATATATTGAAATTGTAATTGAGTACATGGTAACTGCATAAACAGCAGATGATGTATAAAAAAATAGTTGTCTAATAAGTTATATGTTGGCTTGTTATCTATTTGCTAGCTTGTTGAAAAGCCAGCTCTTGTCTGAAGTCTTCTCTTAGGCGAACGAAATGAAATTCGTGTTTTCATATGTAAGAAAAATTGTTTTCACTTTGGGTTACGATATTGTTAACGGCTACTGGAAACAATACAAGCATCATCGTCTTATTTGTTGAAATATAGCTAATCACCATGCTACATTATTGATATTTCGCTATAAATGTTTCTTTGAGGAGTCGCAAAATATTGATTATTAAATAGTTGATTGGTTGGCATGGTCATTGGCATATAGTAAAATATAAATACAAAAAACCATGAACGCCAACCTTTACACCATGCCATTGCCAACCACTATGCTGGAGCCAAAAACCACCCTGCGGCAAGTTCCCTCCATTGAGATACATACATTGCAAGGACTGTTTGAAAAGCAGCCTTATGCTACTATGCAAAGGAGATATCTAGATAATAAATATGTTTTGATATGGTGCCGTAAAGGGAACATTCAGTTGACCGCCTATCAAAAGCACTATCAACTGGACTGCAATACTGTATATTGTTTGTCTCCAGCACAAGGGTACAACCTGCAGGCATGGGAGGGTGCAGAGGGGTATTATATTTCATTGCCGTCCGACTTTTTTCAACAATATGGTTATGGAGCTAGTCATTGTTTTTTTTCGTTGCATGTTGCTAGCCTTGCACATCCTGCGGGGATACCGGTAGACACTGACATGCAGCAAAACTTAGAACAGGTACTTGTATGCCTACAACGTGAAATAATGATCAATGTGGCGCTTACTTCTGAAATAGTCAGTGGATTGATAAAGGTATTGTTACTCTATCTTTCTCGAAAGCTGGCGGCTGGTATCGGCTTTTCTATGAGTCGTGATGCATGGCTGGTAAAAAAATTCCTGGAATCACTAGAAAAGAAATTTATATATATGAAAAAGGTGGCAGACTATGCGAGCGAACTGTGTGTTACGCCTGGTTATCTTACACAGGTGGTAAAAAGGGTGTCTGGTTTCACGCCCAGCTATCATATTCAGCAAGCAATTTTGTGCGAAGCTAAAAGGCTTGCCACTTTTGATGTCCGTCGATCCATGAAAGAAATTGCCTATGCATTGGGTTTTGAAGATCTTGCACATTTCAGTAAATTTTTTAAGGTGAATGCCGGCGCAAATTTTACCAGTTTTAGAAGAGAATTATTGGTGGAAGGTTAAGCTTCTTATCAGTGAAGGGACGTTATTTCGCACACTTTCACGCAAAATGTATACGCACACCCACACTTTTTTTATATTTGTAGGCGTTTAGAGAACACCGAATTTCGTCCGATATCCAGAGGTTGCATTCCCCTTCCAATCCCAAAAAAATGAAAATCCGTTGCCTATTAATAAGCCTATGCTTTGTTGTTGCAAATATTTCCTGCCTAGCGGAAACATTGAGCCCAATCGAATTGCAGCAATCGCTGAAACTATTACAGCAAAACAAACGAGATACCAGTGAAGTGGAATTGCTGATCCGCTTGGCTTACCATTATGTTACAAAACGGGGTGAGGAGAAAAGCGATATGGATAGTGCGGCCATGTTATTGAATAGGGCGGAAGGATTAAGCAAAGCACTCGCATATTCAAAAGGCATGGTAGGCGTTTGTGTTCGGCGGACTGCCTTGCTTAAGGAGCTAAAAGAAACAGATAAGGCAAGGGCACTTTGCGATAGCGCTATCTCCATGGCCTCCAAGCAAAATCTCCATCACTTGCTGGGTGAAGCCTTTATGCAGCGTGCAGCATTTTACGAATGGCTCCGCGATGATGAACGGCCTAAAAAAATGGCATGTTATGAGAATGCGATACAGGCCTTCAAAAAATCAAAAAGTGTAGAAAGAGAGGCTTTTTGCCTAAAAAACTTGGCCGACCTAAACATGGTGGCAGCCGATTTTCCACTTTGCGCTAATCAGGCAAAGCAAGCCCTTCAACTGTACCAGTCCATCAGCTATAAAGAGCTGCAAGGTGTATATGACTTATTGAATATAGCTTATAGCCAAATGTCCGACTACACTTCGGCTGTGAAATACGGCCTAATGGCTGTGAGGGTTGCGGAAAACGTGCATGACACCAGTATGCAGCTTTGTACAATTTATAACCGGCTTGGTATTTCTCTTTATCGTTCAAAAATATCGAACAAGGCGGCTTTGGAAAATGGATTAAAGGCCTTTGCCATTGCCGAAAAATACCGCGACATACCAAATCTATATAGCGTAGCCACCAATGTAATTCTTTGTTACTTGTACGATAAGCAATTCAATGAAGCCTTACGGTTTGCGAACAGGTTGAGCAAAACATACCCAGTGCCAGATGATCCCATGTATCATATCGTGGAAAATTATATGTACCTAACTATTTACAATAGCATGAAAGACTGGAACAACGGGGGGCGATACTGCAAGCGGATCATGGAATTGTACGAGGAAGAAGGAGTAGACAAGCAATATGCAAGGGCACAGGTAATCGAGTATTTTTTGGGTGTCAGGGATTTTAAAAGTGCCCAAAAGTCGCTGGAGTTTACTGATGAACTTTTCAAAGTGCCCAAAATCAATGCCGTCAGATATTTACAAAATAGGCAATCTTGGTTCAGGTTGGATTCGGCTAGGGGGAACTATGTTTCTGCTATCAAATATTTATTGCAATACAATCATATTAAAGACTCTGTGTTCGATGCTAGCAAAAGCAACATCATAGAAACGCTCAGGCTGGATTTTGAAACAGAGAAGAAAGACAAGGACATTCAACTGAAAGCCGCCTCTATCAATTTGCTTACCCAGCGCACCGAATTGCAGGAAACCGAGATCCAACGATCGAGATTGTTACGCAACTTGGTATTGATTGGTATTGCAGCATTGTTGATTATTGTGGGCCTTGTGTATAGGCAGTTTAGGCAAAAGAAAATAGCCAATGCATTGATCAGTGAGAAAAATGAAGCCCTGCAGAAACTGGTAGATGAAAAAGAATGGTTGGTAAAAGAAATTCATCATCGGGTAAAGAATAATCTACAAACGATTGTTAGCTTGCTGGAATCGCAATCGGCCTATCTGCAAGATGATGCGTTGCTTGCCCTGCAGGATAGCCAGAATAGAGTATATGCCATGTCGCTTATTCATCAAAAACTTTATCATTCGGATAATGTGGCCGCTATCAATATGTCCAATTATCTTCCAGAATTAATAAATTATTTAAAAGATAGTTTTGATGTGCGCCATATACAATTCAAGGTGTTGGTATCGGATATTGAACTCGATGTATCGCAGGCCGTGCCGATTGGTCTCATTCTTAATGAAGCAATAACCAATGCAATCAAGTATGCCTTTCCTCAACATGGTGTCGCTCAATGGGTGGAGGTTTCGATGCACACCGTTGATGGAGGCAGATTGATGTTAACCGTGTCCGACAACGGGGTGGGCCTACCACAGGAACTTGATATTTCGAAGACGGATGGGCTGGGCTTACGTTTGATGAAAGGGCTCGCTGGTGATATAGAAGGCAATTTCTGTATCGAATCCAATGGAGGCACCACTATTTCAGTTAGTTTTATGCCCAATAAAATCCTGGCTGCATCGGTATAAACAAGCTTTGGCCCAACAGCAATTTTAATGCATGAAAGAAAAGATACTCATTGTAGAAGACCAGTTCATAGAAGCGAACAACCTGCAACGCATCTTGGAAAAGGCGGGTTACAGCGTTTGTGGAATCGCCCGATCGGTACCCGCTGCAATAAAACTGTTAGATAAAGAGCGGCCCGACCTTGTATTGCTGGATATTTATTTGCAGGGGCCACTAACCGGAATAGACTTGGCAAAAAGACTAAGAGATGATCATATTGCTTTTATATATTTATCGGCTAACTCAAATAAAGATACATTGGAGGCCGCCAAAGCTACCCGACCTTATGGCTTTTTGGTCAAGCCTTTTAGAGAAAAAGATGTGTTGGTCATGCTAGAGATTGCCCGCTATCTGCATCAGAATAATTTAGCCTCTTTTATGCGAAAAGAATCAGATGCAACCAGTGTACTGATTCCGCAACATTTGCAACAAGCCACTCCAACACAACTGGGTATCGATCACAACTTTTATGGGATTATCGGCAGAAGCGAAGGGTTGCTTACCCTCTTGCATCACCTGCAATTAGTAGCGCCATCGGATACATCGGTATTGATTATGGGCGAAACAGGTACGGGTAAAGAACGGGTGGCCGAATGTGTCCATGAATTGTCCAACCGAAAGAGCAAACCGTTGGTAAAAGTAAATTGTGCAGCACTGCCGCCTACCTTGATTGAATCAGTATTGTTTGGACATGAAAAAGGTTCGTTTACGGGTGCCAACGAGCGGAGGATCGGCAAGTTTGAGCAAGCCCACAAAGGTTCGATTTTTTTAGATGAAATAGGAGAGCTGCCGCTGGAAGCGCAGGTGAAATTGCTTCGGGTTTTGCAGGAAAAAGAAATAGAAAGACTAGGTGGCAACGAAACCATCAAAACCGATGTACGCATTATTGCTGCCACTAACCGGGATCTGGAAAAGGAAGTAGCCGCTGGCCGTTTTCGGATTGATTTATATTATCGGCTACATGTATTTCCTTTATTGTTGCCGGCATTGCGGGAGCGCAAAGAAGACATCCCACTTTTGGCGCAGCATTTTATACGGCTTTATGCTGCCAAGTTAGGGAAGCACGTTGTGGACTGTACGCCGCAGGCAATGGATGTATTGTTGAGCCATACCTGGCCGGGCAATGTTCGGGAACTGGAACATGTAATGGAACGGGCAGTGTTATTGGCAGACGATTCATTAATTAAAAAGATTGCGCTAGCTGCTCCCAAAACTGAGATTCATAGAGCGGAAGAAAAGGTGAAGACTATGGAAGAAAATGAGCGTGATTATATTATTACAGTATTGAATAAATGCAATGGCAAAATCTTTGGTAAAGGCGGTGCTGCGGAAATGCTGGGCATGAATGTTTCCACCCTCAACTCACGTATCAAAAAGCTAGGTATCGAGAAGTAGCAGCTACACAGGCTCTATTGCTATTTGTCATTTCCGCAAGCGTTTTTATTGTCCATTAAACCTGATAAAATCATTGATGTATCTCACGCTGAGCGTAGGATACTGATGCTGTGGACCATGTCCGGAATCAGGTAGCACATTGATATATAAATTGGGCATTATTCGGGTAAGTGCATACCAATTTTCTACCGGGCATACCAGATCGTGGTCGCCGCTGATCACCAACACAGGCACGGATAATTTTGCCAGTTTATGTCTTGTATCCGCATGGTCGGCAGCAAAGTCTGCTACGCCTTCAAAATATCTTCCCCATACTTGTTCCGGCACGGGTACATCATGGTCGCTTTTTCGTTGTGCTATCCTTTCCAAACTGGAAGTTGCCGCCTTTCTGCTATTTTCGGATTTCGGTTCAAAAAATAATATTACTTGGTCTTCATAATCGTTTACAATATGAGAAGACGTTTCCATAAATAAATGCTCAGGATAATTTTTATTTTTGCCTGCCGGCGAAGTGCCAATTAAAATTGCATGGCTTACCCTTTCCGGAAAACGGACGGTAAATGTTTGCGCTACCGTCCCGCCATAAGACCATCCCCCAATAATAAATTGTTGGATTTTTAAACCGTCTGCAAGGTCTTTCAAATCGTCTGCTACGCTGGCAATTTTTGTTGGAAGTTCTCCACTTGATAAGCCTACGCCACTATAATCGAATATGATAACTTGGAACGAATGGGCCAACTGGTCAATAAAACCTGGATCCCAATCGTCGAGTGTGCCCCTAAAGCGATTGCACCAAATCATTGGTTGTCCGTTGCCAATAATCCTATAAGCCAAGTTGCGTCCGCCAATTGTAAGAAATTGAGTAGGCACAAAGGCTGCAGAAATGTTGTCCATAATTTTTTTTATCAAAACTACTTCTCTCCATAGCCGTTTGCAATGGTTAAATGCCGACACTGCTTGTACCAATCGAATATAGGTTTTATGTATAATGAGTAAAATATTTAATTAATAAGGATATTTTATTGGCCCAAAATAACCTCGAGGAAAATATAAAAAATGTACAATTAAAACCATCATTCATCAATTGCGGTGGCTAGTGTGCAACTGTAGTTTTGTGTTATCATCAATTATGAGCTTCTTCACTATTTACTAAAATATATAACATGAAAACTATTCAATCTACCACTATTGTTTTTATAACGGGGGCCTATGTAAGCCATGCCTGTTGGGATAGCTGGAAAACTTTTTTTGAGTCGCATGGCTACACCACACTTGCCCCTGCATGGCCTGGCAAGGAAGCGGATGCATTGACCCTCCGGCAGCGTCATCCGGATAAGGTGCTGGCTGCCATTACCTTGGAAGATGTGCTGAACAAACATATCGGTATCGTAAAAGCATTGCCCGAAAAGCCCATTCTCATTGGGCATTCGTTTGGCGGATTGATAGCACAAGTATTGCTGAACCAAGGATATGGAGCAGCGGCTGTTGCCGTACATGCGGTGCCGCCAAAAGGTGTTATTCCTTATGAGTTCAATTTCTTGAAATCCAATGCAGCCACGTTGGGATTGTTTTCATCCTTGAATGAAACGTTTTTGATGCCTTTAAAAAAATGGCAGTTTGCCTTTACCAACGGTATGCCGCTAGAGGTTCAAAAGCAAAGCTATTACGACCTAGTGATACCAGAATCTAAACGTGCAGCCCGCGGTGGTTTGAGCAATGCTGCCTTTGTCGATTTCAAAAAGGAACACAACCCATTGTTATTGCTTACTGGCACTGATGATCAATGCATCCCAGCGCATCTTTCCAAACGGGTTTTCAACCGGTACAAGAAAAACAATTCCGTAACCGACTTTTTCGAACGTAAGCGAAACCATTTCGTTTTGGGCCAACCTACCTGGAAAGAAGACGCAACCTTCATACTGGAGTGGATCCGTAGTCATTAAAATGGCTATATTAATTCTGTAACATTTATTTATGAGAATATTAATTTGGTTGACATAGTGGAGGCTACGTATTGCCCATTCATATCAATATCTTATCACACATAAAAAAATAAAAATCATGACAAAGAAATCAATGGCGGCGCTTTTAATTGCGGGCAGTTTGGCAACCGGTAACGAGGTTCCTGCTCAAAGCATCGATCCAGCTAAAGACCCGAATATAGAAATCCAGACAAGAAGTTTTCTGGAGAAATTGAATAGTGCTGGTGGCAAACCGATGGAATCATTGACACCTGTTGAAGCGAGGGCTGTACTTGAAGGCGCCCAAAAATCGGCACAGGTCGATATTTCTGGCGTAGAAATATCATCCAAAGAAATAAAAGAAGATAGCTTAACGGTGAAGCTTACCATCATGAGACCTGCTGGTGCAAAAGGTAAACTACCTGCCTTTATGTTTTTCCACGGCGGCGGCTGGGTAATTGGCGATTTTGAAACGCACCGGCGTTTTATACGAGATTTGGTTGTGTATGCTGGCGCCACTGCCGTATATGTTGATTACAGCCGTGCGCCAGAGGCGAAATATCCCACAGCTATCAACGAAGCATATGCCGCTACCAAATGGGTTGCAGCCCATGGAGCAGACATTCAAGTGGATGGAAGCAAACTGGCCGTAGTGGGGAATAGTGCAGGTGGTAACATTGCGGCCGCTACTGCTTTAATGGCAAAGGACAAGGGCGGTCCAGCATTAAAGTTTCAGGTGTTGTTTTGGCCGGTAACAGATGCCAATTTCGAAACGGTTTCCTACAACCAATTTGCTACTGACCGTTTTTTAACGAAGGAAATGATGAGGTGGTTCTGGAACAGTTATATTCCTGCAGAACGTCGGAAGGAAATTTATGCATCGCCACTACAGGCAACGCTTTCACAGTTAAAAGGATTGCCACCAACATTGGTACAAACCGCAGAGAATGATGTGTTACGTGATGAAGGCGAAGCATATGCCCGCAAATTAAATGAAGCTGGTGTGCCATCTACGTTGGTACGTTGCCAGGGCATGATACATGATTAAGGCTTATTGAACCCACTGGCACAAATTCCGGCCGTTCAATCGGCATTGTTGTATGCCGGTGCCGCCTTGAAACAGGCGTTGCGATAATGATTGAAAATATGTTTATATAAAATGTGTTGTAGAAAATGTAAATGTGTTATTAGATATGTTACTATTGTCCCATGTGTTTTTCCGTTCACGGATATGAAAGCAAAAGCGAATGTTTAATGATATTTATTTTTACCCATATACTTTTCCTTACCTGTTTATTGTTCTGATTAGCTTTAAGATTTTTGAAGGAAAGCATTAAACAATGGACTGCGTTCCTGAAACCATTTGATAACCGCTGTTTTCGTATATTGGAGACAGTTTTAGTAGGGATAAATGGGTGTGAACAAGTTTTCATAAATTTTTAAATATTGTTATATGAATACCGATACAAGAAAAACCCTGCCTGTTAATGGCAATTTTTATCAGCTAGTGGTTGAAACGTTTGAACAGCAAGTAACCGCAGGCATTTTATATGAAGACAATGGTGTAACCCGTGCAAATGGTATCATTACAGCAGTGTTTGAAAAAGATGGTAGACATTGGATGCAACTAGATAATCTGTTAGATATTCCTATAAATAGTTTGTACGCACTCAACGGTGTTTTTGCTTCGGATTATTCAGAGTGTTAGCATTTTTAACCCAATACCATGCCCGCTCTACACGCTTGTATCGATAAAATACTCCTCCCTTACAAATCTTTGCTTGCAAATGATTTTGATAAGTATCGTAATCATGTAGGCAGGGTGTACCTACATTGTTTATTGCTGGATAGTGATGAGGCCAACGCTGAAAAATATGCCATAGCTGCAGTATTTCATGACATTGGTTTATGGACGGCTCAAACCTTTGATTACCTGGCACCTTCCATAGCGGTGTCGGAAGATTATTTACATCACCATAACAGGCAAGAATGGATGGATGAAATCAGCCAAATGATTTACTGGCATCATAAAATGACGCGTTATAAAGGTCCCGTTTTAACAACGGCGGAAACGTTTAGAAAGGCTGATTGGATGGATGTTACGTTGGGCTTAATGGCATTTGGCATCTCTCGGCAAACCCTGAAGCAGTATCGAGATCAATTACCACTTTTGGGGTTTCATCTTTTCCTCTTTAAAAGAGCTGCGAAATATTTTTTAAAACATCCGTTTCATCCATTGCCCATGTTCAAATAAACTGCCTGTTATGTTGGTGTCACAATGAAAACTATTTAAAATTTGGTAAGCAAACTGTTTGTAAATCGAAAAACGACAACCTATATTTATGCCACTGATATGAAGCTATAGGGCCTAACCAACGCTTTATGTAGGTGATTCTGGTATAATCATTGCTTTTCATCAACATTAAATAACCAATAAATTGTAAGCATATGAAAAAGAACACTATCTGCCTGTGGTACAATCACGATGCCGAAGAGGCTGCAAATTTTTACGCCGAAACCTTCCCCGACAGTTCCGTTGGTGGAGTACATCGGGCACCCTCCGATTTTCCTGGTGGTAAGAAGGGCGATGTGCTGACCGTTGAATTTACAGTGTGCGGCGTGCCTTGTATCGGGCTTAATGGCGGGGATATATTCAAGCATAGCGAGGCATTTTCCTTTCAGATTGCCACGGAAAACCAAGAGGAAACCGACCGTTACTGGAACGCCATTGTTGAAGGGGGCGGTGCCGAAAGTCAGTGTGGCTGGTGCAAGGATAAGTGGGGACTATCCTGGCAAATTACGCCGAAAGTATTGACCGAGGCTATGATGCAAGGCGGAGATGTTGCGAAGCGTGCATTCGAAGCAATGATGCCTATGAAAAAAATCGATGTCGCCAAAATTGAGGCGGCGGTCAGCGGAGAGCTGGTTTGAGAATAAACCTGCATAGGTGCTAGCTCCTTTATGCTTCCGCAGTCGACGCTAGCTTTTACATTTCCGGAACTGACAAACCTTGATAGTACTACTGGGCTTACCGCTCTATTGGGCGGTTCCACTTCGTGACGAGTATGGTTTGATGTGCACCATGCTACTTTTTGAAGGCCTAGGAAGTATGCGAAAAGTTCTTGAAACCAGTTTAGTAACAACCGTAACTGGTTGCAAGTTACGGTTGGCCTCAATGTGTCATTCAGTGGAAATGAAATTCATTACAATCCACTAAACCTATCCTTGGTAAGCTCTCTTTTTTAGCAGCATATTTTTATCGTTCACGCCGTTGCGTACATCTTCAATAGGTACCAAGGTGTAAGTTTCGCTGTCTATCATTATAACCATCATCAAAAATATTTTGGATGATAGCTATGTGTTTCGGCTGGTGCTGTGAGCGTACAGACCGTCCTTGCGCACCATCATTTTTATCAATTCGAGTATGATGTCTTTTTTGCCATAGTCCCAATCTTTATTGATGAACAACCGGTGCTTGCCTATTTTCTTCGATGGATGATAACGAAAACGCCGTGTTGATTTTGAGGAACAAAAATGAGTTTGACCTTGCATATTGGGTTTGTCGAGTTGACGACATACTGATAACAGAACCGTTAAATTGTTTATAGGAAATATTAAAGAAGATGCAAATTACTTCGTCAGAAGTATTTATGGCATCGATTGCGTAGAAATTAAGGACAGCATCCCTGTAACACATTAAGTTTACATTATAAAATTATTGCTATATGAAAAAAATCTACCTGCCATTGGTGACTTTCGTCGCCATGATTACCATTTCATGCTTTACAAAAGCAAATGCCCAAAACGAAGTGTACTGGAGAGAAGGCTTTCAGCCAGATGCTGGATGTGATTTAACAACTACAGCGCCTACTACAACAGGTGGCATGTTTTTCAACGGACAAGCAGGCGTATGGTATGCTTTTAATGCATATCGTACTACAGGAACTGGATGTACGGCCGCTGGTGACCCGAATCCAAATCCCCATGTTCGTTATAGAAATATTGCAGGCGTTTCGGATTCAGGATATCTTATTACTCCAATCGTAGGTTTCGGCATTAAAGAGCTTCATTTTTTGAGGGCAAGAGCATCAAGGTCCCACACAGTATGGGTTACGTCGGATACATCGGCGCTAACCACTAACTGGACCTTGGTGGTAGGATTGCCAAGTTTTGCTGGCACCGTTACCTGTGCGGATACCACTGTGATGATTAACGCTGGTACGGCAAAGCGATTAAAATTGGTTTCCAGACCACTTACGGATTCGGATGTTGATAGTATCTGGATCACCAGCGTCACCCATATTGCGCTGCCTATCACTTTTGCGAACATCTATGCCGTACAAACAAATGGCATGGTCAAAGTAAGTTGGAACATTGCTACAGAAATAAATAGTCTTCGCTACGAAATCCAACGCTCTGTTGATGGTCGTAATTTTACCACTATTGGTACAAACGCTGCGAACAATGCTGGCAAATACAGTTTCATCGATAACAACGCAGCTAGCGGTGATAATTTCTATCGCATCAAGGGCGTGGATAAAGACGGCACGGCTATTTTTAGCAGTGTGGTTCGGGTAAACAGTAATACAAAAAACCCTGCTTTGAGCATTTCGCCCAACCCAGTTTCAAATGGTACCTTGAACGTTCAATTCTACAATTTTGAAAAAAATACATATTCTCTAACTTTATACAATAGCGCAGGCCAAAATTTGTTCTCCGCCAATGTAACCAATGAAGGAGGTTCATTTACGCAAACATTACAGTTGCCACCATCTGTTGCGCCGGGTATCTATAGGTTGTTGCTTGTAAACGGTGCCACGAAAATATCGAAAACAGTAGTGGTGGAATAACGTTCGTATCAAAGTTGATTTGTTTCAATATTGTTTCCAACAAGGGCTAGATAAATAAGGCAATGTCGTTGATGAACTTGGGACTGAATTCCTTGGCTTAACGACATTGCTTTGCAATGGTGAAACGTCGAAGAAGATTTTCAGGCACCTGGGCAGCCAGTCCCGATTTTCAGAAGGATTTTCATTCCAAGTCCTCGCCGCCGATACAAAACCCAAGCTGTCGCCATGCTGAAACTGTACGGCGGCTGTGAGCCAGTCCCAATCTTCGGGAGCTTTTCCCGGAATATCATCCCGACCTTTCGGGAATCCCTGGTGCAGCGCCGCAGTAACCCAATTGAAATTTCATTCAGTCGCTCATTTAAGTGTGCACATCCTTATTGTAGAGTTTTTGCATTTTCGGGTGGATGATTATGAAAGAATTTTGAATAAAGTTTTTTTTATATGCGCTTTTCTTTCGAGGCCAATCGAAGACCGTGCCGAACGTGAGCGGTCATTTCTGTGATCTAGTTTATAAGGTCATATTGACCATAATTGCGTGCAAAAACATTGGGCCGCCGTAACTTTGCCGACAGCAAATAACAAATTATAATATGCAGACTTTACCTGCAAATATTATGTTTGTAACCAAAATCGAATCTTTAAGTTTGCTCAAATTCCAATTATGAAGAAACTGCTGTTATCCATATGCTCCGTGGCGCTATTTTTTGCTGCTCAATCGCAAGATTATATGATTACCAAATTAGGCGTGGGCACGGATAGTACAAAGATGAATACGGTGGCCATCCAAAATATTATCGACAAGGCCGAGGCGAATGGCGGCGGTACCATCGTTGTTCCAAAAGGTGTTTTTCTTACAGGGGCCTTGTTTTTTAAGCCGCACACAAAACTTCGTTTGTTAGAAGGAGGGGAGCTAAAAGGATCCGACAATATTGCCGATTATCCATTGCTCCCTTCGCGGATGGAAGGACGGAGCATTTATTATTATGCAGGTCTTATCAATGCCTATCACGTTGATAGTTTTGGCATTACCGGCCCAGGCAGGATCAATGGAAATGGACTTCGGTTCTGGTCGGCCTTTTGGGCTGCTCGGGATTCAATGAAAAGCATCGGTAAGGCGGTTACAAACCTTGAGGTCCATCGCCCACGTTTATTATTTATTTGGGGTTGTAATAATGTAACTATTCAAAATGTAAAACTGCATAATTCTGGATTTTGGACCACCCATCTTTATCAATGCAATAATGTATTGATTGAAAATTGCGATATCCGTTCGCCGTACGCTCCCGTTCCGGCCCCAAGCTCTGATGGTGTGGATATTGACGTATGTAAAAAAGTAACGGTAAGAAATTGTTATATATCTGTAAATGATGATGCGGTTTGCATCAAGGGTGGCAAAGGCCCGGATGCGCATACACGTGGTGAAAATGGCATGGTGGAAGATGTGCTGGTTGAAGGCTGCACGTTTGGTGAATCACACGGTACGCTCACGTTGGGTAGCGAGTGTATCCATGCACGTAACATAACCATAAGGAACTGCAAGATGGAAAACAATACGCCTATCCTACGCCTTAAAATGCGACCAGATACGTATCAAATTTATGAAAATATATTAGTTGAAAATATTACTGGAAGGTGTGGCACTATCATCAGTATGGCTCCTTGGACGCAATTTTTTGATATGGGCGGAAGTACCGAAAAACCTTTTGCTACGGTTCGAAATATCACTTTTTCAAATATAAAGGTGCAGTGCCAAACCTTTGGAGAAATGCAAGGCAATCCTACGGACACAGTTAGTCAAATTGTTTTTAAAAATATTGAGGCCACGGCCAAAAATCCCGCACTAAAAAGTAAATACACAGACATTAAACTGGAAAACGTCGTATCAAATGGTAAGCCATTGGTGATTAAAAAAGACTGACGACACGTGGCCTTACCGAACTAATTATACTTTTTTGTAACTATATTTATTTGCCAGCCGCCCGTCTTACCGCAGGAAAATTGGAGAAACCCTTGGTGATTGAACTGATGGTTCGGTCGGTTCTGCGATAGACGCCTGTGCCTTTTTCGGTTCGGCTAGCGTTCACGTTTCCCTCAATGGTTTCCAGGTATTCGCCGTTTACAGCTACCACGATGCCACATGTACCATATCCGTTGCCCAAATCTGTAAAGAAAACATTGCCAGGTTTTATTTGGCTTGGGTCTTTCAGGGCAGCATCTGTATTCAACCTGTAACTGCTGGCAAGCTGGTTCCACATGTCTATCGAGCTGCCTGTTTTGGGCAATGGATTTTTTGCCGTTGTATGCGCAAAACACCAATATACAAATGCAGCGCTCCAGCCATAACCACCGCCGTTTTTAGGTGTTATGCCAATGGCTTTTAGATAATTATCCACTTGCTTGCCCCTGTTGGAGCCGGGCGGGTCTTCCAATACACCCACTTGGCTTATGGCGGCAGTAATTACGTCGGGGTATATTGTGCTGTCTTCTGGCTCGTCATCATTAAGCGTAATTTGAATAAAGTCCCGCTGAAACGCTGTGCCTGTAAATGCAGTATTTTGAATGGTAGCTGTATTGAACGAGGTTGCCATGGCCGATTTGATTTTAGCCGCCCTGTCAGTGAGGTCTAAGGTATTTCTAAAAAACTTATTAAGGTTGATGGCAATGATAGAGCTTCTTTTTTGTGTAGCATTGAGGCTGTTGAATTTCTGTATCGCAAGCTGCAGTTTTTGCGATTCGGAACCATTGGGTGTGGTGCCGCTGATGGGTAATTCTATCTTAAAAGCTGTGCTTTTTGCCGTATAGCTATTGCCATTTGTATAAAGCAATCTACCACTTAAAAATGTATTGCATGTATTGCTAGAAACCGCTCTGGCACTGTTTATATCCGCATAAGTACCACGGTTGCACATACCCCATTCCATAGATTTTTGTGTGATGTTCCTGATAAAAATGGGTTCGTATTGCCCTGAATTATATTGTAGTATAATCTGATACATATTTGCCGCTACCAGATTCGCTTCTACCATCTTGTTAACCGCAATTGGTATTCCTTTATTGTAAAAGGCAATTGTTTTATTGGCTACATTAAAATATATTTTTTCATAGGCACCTTGTACCGTCCAAATTTCAGTCAAGGCAGCGGGTATGGGCACATTCTTTTTAATGTCGGCATTTCTAACATTGGTTTGTTTGGTAAATGCGTAAAATGTAGCCGCTTGGTTATCCAAGTTTTGGCCAACTGGTGCCTTCT
>Ga0247739_10000193_pt1 | contig 20950 bp, 21 predicted proteins | sample UWRJL058202B2_FD_180943 | JGI IMG/M metagenome (GOLD analysis project Ga0247739, IMG submission 180943) | Plant litter microbial communities from Arlington Agricultural Research Station in Wisconsin, United States - UWRJ-L058-202B-2 | ecosystem: Environmental > Terrestrial > Plant litter >...
AACGCAAAAGGGTATGAAAGGCTGGCATCCACTGCCGAAACAATAATAGAGCTGTCTGCCATAAGGCTTATGCTTAACAGGTTATACCCAATTCATTTTTAAACAGCTTCTAAGGCGAAATATCCAACGAACCTGCCTGCCAGCAAAGGCAGGGTTGCAGCCAAAAGCAGCTCCTATTAACCATTAAAATGATTTTAAACAGCTTCTTAGGTAAAAGGGGGATTGTTTGGACACTTCCTTATCACACGCGCTAGCAAGTACCAGTGCCTATCATGGTGAGGGTCAAACTGCAGCAACTATATTACTGGATCCAGTTTAGCGGGACGGCACCCATAGGCAAGCATCAATACGCAGCCTAGCAGCAACAAAGGAAAAGATTCCCAGTTCAGGTCCTGAACTGCTTAAAATGGGTAGTGCAAAATGTAATCCAGCACCAATAATGGCAGCGAAAGGCCTGCATCCGTCCATTTATCACCCAATCATTGGTCCCCCATGATCCAGCACAGCCATGCTGGTGGTATTTTGTCAACTTTTTTTTGTCAACTTTTTTTTGGTGACAAAAAAAAGTTGACAAACTTTTGGTGACAAACTTTTGGTGACAAACTTCTGGTGACAAACTTTTGGTGACAAACTTTTGGTGACAAACTTCTGGTGACAAACTTTTGGTGACAAACTTCTGGTGACAAACTTTTGGTGACCTTGGGTCTGGTGACAGTTTGCGAAAAAAATTTTTAGGTGACATGGCTTTTTTGGGCAAATTTTTAAGACTTCTGCAGTGGCCTTCTACCGCTCCGTATACGTTTTTTACCTAAATCGGCTTTAATTAAGCTGTTAAGATTATTTGATGGAATAATAGGTAGATGATTTTTGAGCGAAACAAGACGGATTTTGCAGCCCTAGTCCAACGCCCAAGGCGAAAAATCCAATCCCGCATTTTGCGGGACAGCCAGAAAGCAGCACATATTAACCATTGAAATGATTTTAAACAACTTCTAAGACATAAAGGAAAAAACTTCGCTTTTGGGAATCATAACCTTGGTGACTCTGTTGTTCATGTTTTTCAAAAGGCATTATTCAAAAAATAATTTTCGGGTATCTTGCAATCAAATTTATTTATGGCAACTAGCACTTTGGTAGGCATAGTAATGGGCAGCGATAGTGACCTACCTGTAATGCAGGCCGCTGCTGATATATTGAAGGAGTTCGGTATTGGCTTTGAACTCACTATTGTTTCTGCACATAGAACTCCACAACGTTTAATGGACTATGCTAGCCGAGCAAGACAAAGAGGCTTGAATACTATTATTGCTGGTGCTGGTGGTGCTGCACATTTACCGGGCATGATAGCCAGTGTGACTACGTTACCTGTTATTGGTGTTCCTATAAAATCTTCCAACTCGATTGATGGATGGGATTCTGTCCTCTCCATTTTACAGATGCCCAATGGGGTGCCTGTGGCAACTGTGGCTTTAAATGCTGCAAAGAATGCAGGTATTTTGGCTGCACAAATTATTGGGGTAGTTGATGAAGAAGTGGCTACTAAACTTGCTGCCTACAAGACAACAATGACAGACGAGGTGCTGGGAAAGGTGGAAAAGATGAAGGGCAGTTGGAATAATGAGTTTGATGTGTAGGGTTAATTGGTCGATTGTTTGATTGTTAATTGTTTGATTGTTAAGACGTTTTATAACAGAAAAGCCACTCCTAAAAAGAGTGGCTTTTCTGTTATAAAGTAAGTGGTTATTTTTTGGTCATGTCCATTTCATAGGTAATGCCACCAACTGTTCTTGCATAGCTTCCTTTGTTGGTTGATACGGCTCTAGTAACCACCCATGTGCCTGCTGCTTTTGGTAATGGATCAGGAACTGGAAAACTGGTAAATGTGGTAGTGAATGAAAATGTATTGGCATCTCCCATCCATGTTCCTGTAACGTCAGGATTGCCTGTTTTTTTGCCTACGGAAGTGTTGTTGGAGTAGAAGGTAAATTCCCATCCCGCAAAAGTTGATGTAATATCCGTGCCACCTTCTGTGAATTTTGATATATACCATGTGCCATCTGTAATGGCATCAATAACCGCTTGTTCTTTGGCTGCTTCAATGGCTTTTTTGCAGCCCGTAAAACTTAACAATGTGGTTGCTGCAATGATGAATAAGAATGCTTTTTTCATGTGTATATATGTATATAGTTATTTCAGTGTGTCAATCTTTTTGCTAAGATAATCCATAAAATGCTCTGTATTCAAGCCTTGCCCCGTGATTTTCCTGCAAAGCTCTTCACTGGTGTACATTCTGCCATGCTGGTGAACTGCATTCCTTAACCAATTGAGCAGTTGAGTGGTATTACCTATGTTTATTTGCTGCTCGAGGTTTGGAATATCTTTTTTGGCCTGCTCAAAAAATTGTGCTGCATAGAAACTTCCCAAACTGTAGGTGGGAAAGTACCCAAAACTCCCATGGCTCCAATGCACATCCTGCAGGCAGCCATTTTTGTCGTCAGGCACTATAACGCCCAAATATTTTTTGTATTGTTCATTCCAGATACTTGGAATGTCTGCAACGCTGCAATTGCCAGCGATTATTTCCTTTTCTATGTTGTAGCGAATGTTCACATGGAAATGGTAGGTGAGCTCATCGGCTTCTGTCCTAATTAAGGAAGGTTGTATTTTGTTGATGGATTGGTAGAAACGATGCACATCAATGTTTTTCAATTGTGCAGGGAAATAGGTTTGTAGTAAGGGATAGTAATGCTGCCAGAAACTTCTGCTCCTGCCCACACAGTTTTCCCATAGGCGGGATTGTGATTCATGGATGCTCAATGAAGCATATTCGCCACAGGGTAAACCATATTGGTCTTCAGGCAGGCCTTGTTCGTATAGACCATGACCAGCTTCGTGGATGCAGCTCCAGGTCATGTTGGCAAAATCGTTTTCGTCAATTCTTGTAGTTAAGCGTACATCTTTTGAGGAGAAGTTGGTGGTGAAGGGATGTTCGGAAATATCCTGACGGCCAGCTTCCAAATCAAAGCCCAATTGCTTGATGAGGTTCATGCCCCAGTCCCATTGCTGCTGCTTGGGAAAATGCTGGTGCAGGAAACTGTCATCTACAATGGGCAATTGTTTCGCTTTCTCCAATAGTTCGCCCAAGGGTTGTGTGAGTGATGCAAATACGGTGTCCAATAGCTGAACTGTTGCCCCTTTTTCATATTCATTCAATAAGGCATTATAAGGATGGCCTTGGTAACCCAATATATCTGCCTCTTCTTTTTTCAGTTTTACCAAGTTTTCCAAGGCAGGTTGGAAGACTTTGAAATCGTTGTGTCTCCTTGCTTCTATCCAACCATGGAAGGATGCTGAAATGGCCTCGCTCATCTGCCTTACAAAGGCCCCGGAGAATTTTTCCTGCTTCTGGTAATCTTCCAGACTTAGCTGAACGTTCTTTTTTTCTGTTGCGTTTAGGTCATTTGCTGCATTGAGTTCCAACAACAATGCTCCCAACTTTTTATCTGTAGAAAGTCCGTGTGCCAGTTCACTTAATGTGGCCATTTGGGTGGCACGGGCTGTTGCCCCTTTGCTGGGTAGGTAGGTTTCCTGATCCCACTGGAGAACGGCGTTAGCATATTTTACATCTGCTATTTTTTGAGAGGCTATTTTATATTGATTGTAGAGGGAGGCGGTATGGTTCATGAGCCAAAATAAAGGATTCTTATTTTCTTCTGCTCCTGAAAACGTTTTTAAACAGTTTCTAAGTTGGTATTGAACCCGTTTCCTCCAAATGCTAATTATCGTGGGTGGCTCAGTTCCATTGCTTTTTTGACGGTTCATTGAAATTTCCAACAGTTTTAGGCCTTTATTGCCAAGCTGACCTTGATTTTGAGTAGATTTGAGAAAGCCCTAAAAATGTAATGAAAAAAATGTAATGAAAAAAATCATTACAATTTTTTCATTACATTTTTTTTCAAGCAAAAAAAGCACTGATTTTTAGCAGGGTGTCAATTCAGTCCATACCGGTACGGGTTGATTTTCTTGCTAGGGTGGCGTTGATTCTTGTAACCGTACACGTAAATTGAATAACCGCTTTGAAAAAGGCATTGTTTTGTATTTTATCCTTACAAAAAATGTAACGTTGCATGGCCATGGCGGGTTAAGAAGACCATATATTAGTATGGTTGGGATAGCTGCCATGCACCATATCGTATTCCCATTCCACTGTTTACAGTTGTAAATGCCTATGGCTTTTGTTTAATTGGTTGATAAGCAGGATGCATTTTTCCCTTTCTATTTTTAATTCAGCGGAGGAGGCAATGAATATTTTAACAAGCTGTGTTTGCATGGGCTAAGGTTCTACACTAAAAATACTTATTTCTTCTATACAAATGAATTAATCAATTTTTCCTTCTCTACAGTAGTTGTACCAATACCTTCTGCACTGTTTTTTGCCCCTTGCTATACCCAGATCTGAACGGAAATGGATGGACAAGCATTATGTAATGAACGAAGGATGGACGGAAGAAGGACGGACTCTGGACGGACAAAGACCAACCATTTAACAGTCAATAAAAAAATATTCCTCTCTTGCAATGAAAGGGATGTTTATTTGGTCAAAGCATATAAGCAGCTGCATATGGCCCCAAGGGAACTGATAAAGGATTGTTTGAAACATAAAAAGGAAGCCCAACGGGAACTCTATAACCTGTATGCTGCCCCTATGCTGGGCGTATGCTACAGGTACACAAAAAGTTTGGAGGATGCCGAGGATGTGCTGCAGGAAGGTTTCATAAAAGTGTTTGCCAAATTGGACCAGTTTAAGCATGATGGTGAACTGGGTGCATGGATTAGGCGGATTATGGTTACTACGGCGATTAATTATTTGCAGAAACATAGCCGGTACAAGAAGCAGATGCAGGTGGACGATATGAAGCTGCATCCTGTGAGTGTGGAAAATCCCGAAATTAATTTGGACACTAAGGATTTGATTGAACTGATTGTTCAGTTGCCTACTGGCTACCAGACCATTTTCAATTTGGTGGCTATTGAGGGTTATGACCAAGTGGAGGTGTCGAAGATGCTGGGCATGAACATTAATACAGTAAGGAGTCAATACAGCAGGGCAAGGGCGATGCTGGTAGTTAAGTTGGAACAATATTCATCACCAAAAATGCAAGTACAGCGTGGGACAATTTGAACATGATATGGAGCAAAGGTTGGGCAGTTTCAATATTGAGCCTTCTGCACAGGTGTGGGAAGGTGTGGAGGCTGCTTTGCATGAAAAGAAGAAACGCCGTTTTATTGTTTGGTGGTGGGTACCTGTAGCAGGTTTGCTACTGTTGGGTTTTGGCTGGTGGATGCTGGAAGGTGGGGATGTGGCTAAGCAGCAGGTGGTTGCTATGAAAATGGAGACAGCAACTAAAAGCAAAGATGTTGGTGCCAAGCAGGTAGGAGAAGCTGATGATTTGATTAGAAAGAAGGATGCTGGTAAAACAATGGAAGGAAGGAATGTTAGTGATGAAGTGGACAATAGGATTGAGGAAAATAAAGGCAAAAAGCAGTTTGCAGCCTATGCACAAAGAGGCAAGGAACAGGTAAGATTTAAAACGAATAAGACTGTTGCCAAGGCAAATAAGGTAGCTGATGTTGAAGGGCAGCAAGAAGCAGTAGAAACGATTGGCACTTCAGGCAATTGGGGTTTTGCTACACAAAAGGGTACTTCGATTGTTACTGCTAACACAACTACTGATTCTGTGGCTAAAAAGAATTCCACACGTATAATTGGTTTTGTAGTAAATAAAATTCCTGCGGCTACTGATAGCAATGAGACCATTAAGTCATTGAAAAAAACTGCTGCTAAGAACAAGAAACATGAATGGTCTTTTGTTGTTGGTGGGGGAGTTTCGTTGGTGAAGAGCAATAATTTGTTTTCCAGTTTTTCTGATGAAAAATCACTTGACAATATAGGGTCTGCAACGAGTGGCGGCTCGATGCCAACAAACCAATACAATAGCAGGGCGAACAATTCAAAGAAACTTCCCCATACAGGTTCCTTCTTTTTGATTGGTGCCAATTACCAAAGAATGATTGGTAGGCATTGGGCTGGAAATATTGGGTTGCAATACCGATATATCCAAAATAAGCAGGAGAAGGACAGCACAGGGAAAGTTGTTATTAATAGGGCTAATTGGTTGCAAGTACCCGTGAGCGTACAGTACACCATTAATCCATCTTCCAGTATTCAAATCCAATTGGTGGCAGGTGCGTCGGTGGCTTATTCATTCTCTCAAAGATGGTTGGTGGTTCCTGCTACTGGCAATTTATATTATGACAAGGCTTTGAACAATGATTTGATTGCCAATTTTAATGCTGGCGTTTCCATGCAGGCAAGGAATGGCTATAAGCTAACATTGATGGGCGAACAGAGCCTCACTCCCATTCATAAAAACAATAATTATAAATACTATTGGAGACAATGGGGTGCTCAATTGAACATGCCATTGAACAAGCTATTCAAACAAAAAAAATAACCATGCAAAAAAAAACTATCCCTGCAAGTGCTTTGCTTTTAGCTATCTGTGTTGTTATACTGTCTGGCTGTTTTAAAGACACTGCCACTAAGCATTACAAGATTTATACGCCAATTTACAAGACTAAACAAGAGGTAAGGGACAATATTAAAAGTAATGCCCCGCAAGCGGTAAATAGTCCCGGTAAAATGTACGTGTATGGTAATTATATTTTCCTGAATGAAAGGAACAGGGGGGTGCATATCATTGACAATAGCAACCCATCATCCCCAGTAAACAAAGCCTTCATCAATATTCCAGGCAATGAGGATATTGCTGTAAAGGGCAACGCATTGTATGCAGATTGCTATACAGATTTGATGACGATTGACATAACCAACATCAACAACATTTCATTGAAGGATTTCACCTCCAATCTTTTTCCTGAAAGGAACAGTTATGGAGGCTTTTATATGCCTAATGATAAAGTGATAGCAGATTGGTTTGTGAAGGACACCATCATGAATATTGAGATATCAGATGGGCAAGGCATTTGGACCAATGGAAGCTATGTAACAGATAGTAATATTTGGAACCTTACTTTTTCCGTAGCCTCAACAAGTGCTTCTCCTACAAAGGCTGCTGGTGGCTCCATGGCAAGGTTTGCCATAGTTGACAACTATCTCTACACAGTAACTACTAGCCAATTAAAGTCATTGGATATTACCAATACCAACCAACCACTGTTGACCAATACAAAAAACATTGGTTGGCAAATTGAAACAATCTATCCTTTCAAAAATAAACTGTTCATTGGCTCGCAAACAGGCATGTATATTTTTGATTTGGGCAATCCGAACAACCCAGTACAAGGTATGATGTTTGGTCATGCAAGGGCTTGTGACCCCGTAATTGCAGACGACAATTTTGCCTACGTAACATTGCATTCCGGCAACAGTATGTGTTGGACAACGAGCAATGAACTGAATGTAATTAATATACAGAATTTAAGTAGCTCTTCTTTAACAAAAACGTATGCATTAACGAACCCAAAGGGTTTGAGCAAGCAGGGTAATGTGCTGTTTATTTGTGATGGGAATGATGGCTTGAAGGTGTTTGATGCCACTGATGCCAACAATATTGTGCTGAAGAAAAAAATTCCAATGGCAGATGCGTTTGATGTAATTGCTCTCAACAATATAGCTATTGTTTCTGCAAAGGATGGCCTGTACCAATACAGTTTTACCAGCCCCAATAATGTAACGTTGTTGAGCAAGATAAGGGTTCAGCAATAAATATTTAGTGGCTATGAAAAAAACAATAACAGGTTTGTTGATATTGATTCCTGCACTGTGTTTTGCACAACAGAAAACAGTTATTGGATACACGAATATTACGGAGGCGGGTGTGCTGCATGGCAAATCGCAAACTGCTTTTAATGTGCAAACGATTAACGGCATCACCTTCAATCAAACAAGTATTGGTTTGGGCGTTGGGCTGGATAATTATGGATATAAGAGCATTCCTGTTTTTATTGATGTAAGACAGAAGTTGGGGCGTGGTGCCTGCAAGCTTCTTGTGTATGTAGATGCAGGATTGAATGTTCCTGTTCGCAATAATGACCTGCTACCTGCAAAATGGGATGATGGAAACGAGGCGTATCGGCTGCATACAAATTTTTATGGGGAAGCTGGTATTGGTATCAACAATAAAATAAACAGAAAGCTAAGCTTGCATTTAACTGCTGGTTTTAGTTACAAACATTTTAGCTATACCGAACATAGCCAAATTTGGTACAGTATGCCCTATCTATTCAGTTCTCGAAATGCGACTTATGGCTATTATTACAGGAGACTTTCAGTCAGGTTGGGGCTACAGTTTTAGCTTTGAAGAAGATAAGCTTTTGTTCTTTGGTGAACGATGGTGCCACGTTTGTTTCAAAACTTTACGCATTTGAAATTGGGCAGTGACTATTTGTTTCAACTATTCGAGGAGCTTGTTCCTCATGGCATACATTACCAGACCTGCAATGGTTTTGGCCCCCACTTTCTGTTTCATGCTTTGGCGTATGGTTTCTATGGTTCTTGGGCTAAGGAAAACTTCCTGGGAAATTTCTTCAGTAGTTTTGTCTTCACTAATGAGTTTCATGATACGCAATTCCTTTTCCGTGAATTTTACAGTACTTGGATAAAACCGCCTTACTGATTTTTTGTGCTGGAGCTTCAGCAGCACTGCAGAATTAACCAGCTCATTAAAATAGAAATCCTCGTTCATGCAGGTTACAATGGCATTGTAGATTTCATCTGCTTCGCTGGTTTTGGTGAGGTATGAGTTGGCACCCATTTCCATCATTTTGGTGATGATTTCTTTATCATCATACATGCTCAAAACAATAATCTTCAATCCCTCATATTCATGCCTGATCATTTTTATGGCTTCAATGCCATCAACTTCCGGCATCCTAATGTCCATTAAAAGCACATCGGGCTCTTTGATTTTGAGCTTATGCGTCATGTCTTTGCCATCTTCAGCTTCCCATAAGATTTTGATGTATTCCCGGTCTTTCAAAGCCATCCTTATTCCATCCCTGAAAATCTTGTGATCATCAGCAATAGCCAATCGGATTGTTTTTTCGGTAGCCATGTTGGGTTTAGGTATTAATGGTTATGGTTTTCATGAGGATATCTTTTGCATTGAAGTTTTCCACACTTGCATTTGAGAAATTCATTAGTAATCTTTCTATGCACATTTACTATTAGTACATGATAGATATACTATTTTTAATTCCGTAAAAATACGTTTTAATTATAGCGTTTTTACGTTTTTTTTGGACTATTCCGAGTGCAGATAAAACGTTGAAAGCCTTATTAGCGCTGAATTACATCAAATTTAAGCCTTAAAACAGATACGGGAAGTGCATTGTGGATAAATAGAGTCATTGCAAATTGTACTAACAAAGCAACCATTTAATAACCTATTTAACCCCCAAAAAAGAAAATGGCAAAAGAATTAATTGTTGTAAAAGGAAGAGTTATTGAGCAGAACCGCTCCTTTACACCAGAAGTTGGCGAAGATATTGGCTACGAACTTGGTACAAAGATGATTAAAAGATGGCATGACCAAAACCCTGACGATGTATTGGCTTCTTTTACAGGAAGAAATATCATTGAAAGTATTTTGGCACAACCTGGTTGCACTGGTATCAGAATGTTCAATGCCATTAATGATTTGGGCATCAAGCAACTTGTTTTAGTTGGTGCCGATAAGGATGGCAATAATATCCTTAACTATACTACTATTGGCGACAATGGTGAGATTATCAAGCAAAAAGGTATTGTGGCTGATAGGAATACTATTTGCCCTCCAAGTTGTGGACAAGACACAGAAAGCACTTTTGGCTGGTCATAAAAAAGAATAAGTTTTCAAGGCAGGTTGTGTTTAATCAATTATTTTTGATGTAAACCCGTTCCTTGTTGAACTTACATTACATATCTATATACTCCCCAATACTGTCCATTTTGGCGTTTTGCATTTTCAGGTTTAACTGGAAGCAAAAGCTAAAATGGACAATTTTTATTTTGGCCATCGTAAGTATAACTGTGGATATGGTCTGTAAATATTTTGCAGAAAAGTCAATCCCAACAATCTGGATTATTAACCTTTTTACGTTAATTGAGTTTTATCTTCTTTTTACTTTTTTTTATTTTCTATTCTTTCAAAAGATCGCCCTCAGAAAAACTGTTATTGGTTTAAGTCTTGTTTTTCTCATTTTTTGGATATCCAAGAATTTTCTCTTTGGAACCATTAACTCGTATGACTACTTATCTCAAGCCCTTGAGTTCATCATTCTTCTGTTTTTGTGCTTGATTTACTTTTTTCAGAAGACGAAAATCACAGATACCACCTTTATCTATAACTATTATGAGTTCTGGATTGTAGCAGCATTGTTGATGTACTGTGCAGGAACGTTAATCAGTTTCTTTACCCCCATCAATACCAATCAAAAAGATTTGGATACACAGGTTTTTGAAACCATTACGAGGCTCAGTTCCATTTTAAAACATGCTTTAATTACAGTAGCTTTCTGCATCAACAATAAAATGTCATCCAATAATCTGAAAAGCCAAAACAGTACCTATTACATGAATGACTTAAAAGACTAACCAATCAATGATCAATAGTTTATTACAGGTTTCAACGAGTGCCGGGAAGATTTCGCCAGTACTTTTCTTTGGCACATTGGGGATGATTATGCTTGCCTTGAGCCTCATTTTGTTTATCATTTTCCACCAGCGACGTGTAATGCGTTTTCAAACAAGAATGCAGGAAATGGAAGGCGAATACCAGAAGATGCTTTTACGTGCTTCCATAAAATTGCAGGAGGAAGAAAGGCAACGCCTTGCTGCAGACTTACATGATGATGCCGGTCCTTTATTGGCAACTGCACGTTTATACCTGAACGAGAATTTGGTGAATCTTGACAAGGCTGCCCAGTTGCAGTCCATTTTTAATACCAAGCAAATCATTGATGAAACGATACAATTAATCAGGAATATTTCACATAGCTTGATGCCACCAACATTGAAGAACTTTGGGCTTGAATCTGCTGTGAACGATTTTTTCCAGAAGATAAATAATTCAGGCTCCATTAATGTTAACAGCCGTTTTCATGATTACAAAAACAGGTTGAAACCAGAAAAGGAACTTATTACTTACCGCATCATTCAAGAACTAGTGAACAATATCCTTAAGCATAGCAATGCTTCGTTTATACACCTTACACAACATGATGCAGAGGACAAAATTATCTTGCGCCTTCACCATGACGGTAAGGGTATCACTCAGCAGGAATTCATTAAGTACACAAGGAACAAAGATGGCCTTGGCCTTAAAAATATACAGAGCCGCCTGCGTGTAATACATAGTGACATTCTGTATGAAGAAGATACTTCCCACTCCTTTTTTAAGGTAACGTTGGACATACCAAGGGAAGATGACGAACTGGCTTAATATCAGTTTACTATTAAGCTTGTAGTCTTTCTTTGCTTGCTAATATTTATATTGCAGCACCATGTCAGCAGAAATTAAAGTAGCCATTGCCGATGACCACAAAATTTTCCGTAAAGGTGTAATCCTTTCTTTGCGGCATTTCCCCAATATAAAATTTGTACTGGAAGCTGAAAATGGGGAGGAGCTATTGAACAATATTGCAGCTGCTAATCCCCATGTGGTTTTAATGGATTTAAGGATGCCCATTAAAGATGGTATTGAAGCCACAAAATTCATCAGTAAAAACTATCCGCATATTGCAGTGCTCGTACTCACCATGCATGAGGACGACAAGTTTGTAACCCACTTAATGGAAAATGGTGCCAGTGGCTATCTACTAAAAAGCACTGACCCCGCCGAAATAAAAAAAGCCATTATGGAAGTGGCCGCTAAGGGTTATTATCTCAATAATTTCGTGAACAGGATATTGTTGAAACGTGCACATAGCAAGGCAAGGAGCATCCCTTCATTGAACAGTTCCATTGAGGTAAATGATAAGGAGAAAGATGTTATCCGGTATATCTGCATGGAATTTACCAGTCAGGAAATTGGCGACAAGATGGGCATTAGTGCTAGAACTGTTGAAAGCATTAAGGAGCGGTTAATGGAACGCTTTGGTGTTAAGAATACTGCTGGGCTTGTTTTCTTTGCAGTGAGGAATGACTTGGTTGATTAACTACTTATCTCTATTTCTTGTTATTATTCAGGATAGATTGCCGCCGCTATTGTTTGGTACTACTGCTATTATGAAAGAACCATTTCAGGTATATCACCATTTATAATTAATCGTCCTGCAGTTTTATTTTTTATTTCTTCTACTGTTACTCCGGGAGCTCTTTCCAATAATACAAAACCGTATGGTGTTACGTCGAGCACAGCCAATTCGGTTACCACTTTTTTTACGCAGTTAACACCTGTTAATGGCAGTGTGCATTGGGGCAGCAATTTGCTTTCACCTCTTGGGTTAGTGTGCATCATGGCTACAATTATGTTCCTTGCACTGGCTACCAAGTCCATAGCCCCTCCCATTCCTTTCACCATTTTTCCTGGGATTTTCCAATTGGCAATGTCGCCTGTATCACTTACTTCCATCGCACCTAAAACAGTCAAATCAATTTTGCCAGCACGTATCATCCCGAAACTTTCAGCACTGTCAAATAGGGCGGCTCCTTTTATGAGTGTAACTGTTTCTTTGCCTGCGTTGATAAGGTCTGCATCAATTTCTTCTTCTACAGGATATGGCCCCATGCCCAAGATGCCGTTTTCACTTTGCAAGATGACCGTCATTCCATCAGGAATGTAATTGGCTACCAAGGTTGGGATGCCAATACCAAGGTTCACATACATTCCATCTTTTAGTTCCTGTGCAATTCGTTTTGCAATACCATATTTATCAAGGGCCATAGTTAACTAGTTTAAGTATTGTTTGATGTGGGGCAATTCCGCCATTTTCACAAAATTGGCATCTATGGTTGTTGCCAGCGGTTTGTTGATAGGCTTTAATGTATTGAGGTTATGCGTTAGCAACTGTTTTATTCTTTCAATGCCATCTTTGTCCAAACCACTTTGCAGGAAAGCGTTTTCATCACCCGTATTTTTATCGACTTCTAAATCATCTGCATCATCCAACAACAAGAAAGAGGATATAACGGCAAACCAGTATTCCACTATTTTCCTTGCTTGTTCGTCATTAAAATCCAGCACACATGGGCTAAACAAGAAAATGTCTCCCCTATGCAATGCTTTGAATGGCGTTGTTAAAGATGCAATGAAATTATTGTTGCCGCCACGGAGGTAATCAACTACTGCATTGTAATAGCTTTCATTTTTATGGTTGTGCTTAACTAATAGAATACATCCTTCAACTGCTTCTGCATGGGTTATTTGCAGGGCTTCTTCTTTGGCCGCAATATGACCAATGGCTTCCATTAAATTGATATAATCATCACCCAAAATTATTTTACGGTCAATCCCTACTCTATGTAGCATATCGACCATTACAGGTATAAAAAGATAGCCAGGTTCTGGACGCAGGTACATTAATTTTTCATGCCAGTACAAATTGTTAGCAGGTGGTTCACGGTCTGCAAAAAATTGGGCAATCTCGTCATGAACACCATAACGTGCCGCCAGAAATCCTGCACTTACAAACATGGTCCTATATTTATTTTGATAGTTGAACAGTTTTTCTTTCTATTCTTTTCTCGTAATTATTGCCTTGAAATATACGGTGTACATAAACACCTGCCACATGGACTTCATCTGGATCAAGTTCACCGGGCTGCACCAATTGCTCCACTTCTGCAATGGTAATGTTACCAGCTTTTGCCATGGAGGTGGAAAAATTCCTTGTAGATTTCCTAAAAACAAGGTTGCCCATTGTATCTCCTTTCCATGCTTTTACAATAGCAAAATCTGCATGGAGGGCATACTCCATTAAGTGCATCTTTCCATTAAATTCCCTTACTTCTTTTCCTTCTGCTATTTCAGTTCCATAACCTGCAGGTGTGTAGAATGCAGGAATACCCATGCCTGCCATTTGTATCCTTGTTGCCAATGTGCCCTGTGGAATCAAATCAACTTCCAATTCACCGCTCAATAACTGTCTTTCGAATTCTGCGTTTTCACCTACATAACTGCTCATCATTTTTTTGATTTGCCTTGTATGCAGTAATAGTCCCAAACCAAAATCGTCCACACCTGCGTTGTTGGAGATGCAGGTAAGGTTTTTTATGCCGCTTGCTACCAATGCAGCAATACAATTTTCGGGTATGCCATTTAAACCAAAGCCACCCAACATGATGGTGCTACCATCTTTAATATCTTTTATGGATTCAGTGGCATTGGCTACAACTTTGTTCATACGTCAGCAATTGAAATGATAGGAAATTATAAGTGCAGCAAATATAAAGGGTTTACTGTGCCACCTTTTTGGGTAATGAAGGTTTAATAGTAGCAGGTTTGTTCTTTTGCTGAATACTATAATTTTGAAGTGAGTCCACCAATACTTTGAACTCATCGGTATGTGACTGGTAATAATGCAAACTGCTGTAGAAGTCTTCTTTGGATATTTTATGGGCAGCAAATACTTGCTCGTATAAACGGAAATTGTCTTTCTTGATTTTTAATGTTGAATCCTTTGCCACGGATTCTGCATACAGTTCATCTGCACACACCATGTCCCACATAATTGTTTTCATTTCATTCAAGGGAAGTTTTTTGTTTGAAGACTTCTTGCATGATGCAAAAAAAACAATTATGGCAAGCAGTAACACAAATGAGAGTGTTTTTTTCATTAGCGCAGTTCTTCTTTATAACGTGAAGTGTTAGCAATATCCAGTAATGATAATATTTCTATGGCTTTTGATTTTTCCTGTGGCATACCTTTTTTGAAGATGCCAATTAATTCTGCTGATTTGCTCTGCATAAAGAATTGCACGATCATCGTATTTGGATTATCCTTATTGAAAGCCTGCAATTGAATTAATGATTGCAGAATATTTGCACGGGCCTCGGTTTCTGCGTCATACATTTTATCCAAACCAGAGCGGTAATAAGAATAGATTACATCATGCACAATATTGTATCTGCTATTGATTAGGTTTTCAATCAAGAAATAACGGTTACGTAACCCATCAAATACACGCCAACCACTAATGCCTTTTCCCTCTGGTGCGTTATTAATGATGTTCTGTGCTTTCTGAAAAAAAACATCCCCCCCTTTTGGTTGAAAGGAATCGGAGTCCAACCCTAAAATAGTGTACGCATAATAAGCAAATATGGCAGTGAGGTTTGAGGCCAATGCATCTGAGCCCTGCACCCTGCTTTCATTGAATTCCACAGGTTGGTATTCGATGTATTTAAAGATAACGTCAGCATCCATAAAGTTGACCAATGCAGCTTGATATGCAGCATTGTAAACAGGCCGTGCTGCCTGAACTGTTAATGATGCCTTGTAAACATTGGTCTCTATAATGCTTTCAAGGTTCAACAAAAAACTGCATTCTATTTTCTCCGTTTGCTTAAATGTTTCACCACTCCATTTCCTGTTGTTCAGCAAATTGGTAAGCTGTGTTTGAAGCGTAGTAAAAACTTTCTTGTCAACCGTTGACGGAATACGGTTTGAAATAACGGTAACCTTGGCTTGAAACTCCTGTGCTTTGCTTGCTAATGAAATACCCAGCAGCACAGCAAGGACAATAAATTTATTTTTCATGTACATGTAATGAGATAAATGAAACAATATCTTTTGCTACTTCTTTTTTTGTTTTCAACTCAAAGTTGGTTGCCGAACCATCTTTATACAAAATCGAAATCTTGTTGGTATCAAAGCCAAAACCAGCTTGTTCATCATTCAATGAATTTAGGATGATGCAGTCGGCGTTTTTGGTTTTCAATTTGCCCAAAGCATTTTCCTTTTCATTGTTTGTTTCCAAAGCAAAACCTGCAATAAATTGACCTTTGTTTTTCTGCTTACCTAGATGGGCAAGAATGTCTTTTGTTTTAGTTAACTGCAAATTTAGTTCAGCCTCTTTCTTTTTAATTTTTTGCACCGACACTTCAACTGGCTTGTAATCTGCAACAGCTGCACTCATCACAGCTATATCCATTTTTTTGAAATGCTTGTTGCAGGCATCAAACATTTCATCTGATGATGTAGCATGAATAACTTTTATGCCAGTGTAGTTTGTATGCTGATTTGTTGGTCCAGCAACCAATAATACATCTGCCCCACGCAAGTACATTTCCTCTGCTATAGCAAAACCCATTTTTCCAGAGGAATGGTTGCCAATAAAACGAACCGGGTCTAAAGGTTCATAAGTTGGTCCTGCAGTAATCAATACTTTTTTATTCTTTAGTTCATCTGTTCTAAAGAAGTTTTCTATTAAATAGTCAATAATTGTCTCTGGCTCTGCCATTCTCCCATCACCAAATAAACCACTTGCCAATTCCCCTTTTTCTACTGTGATGATTTGGTTGCCATAACTTTTAATCAGTTCCAGGTTTCTTTTTGTAGATGGATGTTGCCACATATCTTCATCCATAGCTGGCGCCACAGCAATCGGACAGGTTGCAGAGAGGTACACGGCCAATAAAAGGTTATCGCAAAGTCCATTGGCAAGCTTACCTAATGTGTTGCAGCTTACAGGAGCAATAAGCATTACATCCGCCCAACGGCCAAGCATCACATGATTTGACCATGAATTGTTGTTTGCCAAATCGACAATCACTTCATTCTTGGAAAGTGTTGATAGTACAAGGGGAGAAACAAAATCCTTTGCAGCGGGAGTCATCACCACTTTTACTTCGGCACCAGCCTTTACCAGTAACCTTACCAATAAAATTGACTTGTAAGCTGCAATGCTGCCAGTAATGCCTATCAGTATTTTTTTGCCTTTGAGCATAGATAAATGAAAGGTTGAAAATAAACAAAAACGACAGTAATCATACTGTCGTTTCACATCTTTAAGATAGCCTTATATTATCTGAACAAATCTTCATCGTTCTTGCGGTAGTAAACTTTGTCTTCCATAAATTCCTGTGTTGCAAGAATTGCAGGATTGGGCATTTTTTCATATGCCTTTGAAATTTCAATCTGCTCCTTATTTTCATGAATTTCTTCCAAACTATCTGTATGACTTGCAAACTCTTCCAATTTGTTGTGCAATTCTTCCCTCAAAGAAATATTGATTTGGTTGGCACGTTTAGCTACAATAGCAATTGATTCATACAAATTGCCTGTTTTTGCTTTTATATCAATAAGGTTCTTTGTTTCAACAACGCTAGCTGTATTGGCACTAAGCTGTCTTCTTAACTTGCTCATGTTTGAGATTTTTGATAAAGTTATTTGATAAATTTTTATATCGCTCTGCTTCTGCAAAATATTTGCTGTCTTTGAACCTTTCGAGGAAATCGGCACATTCTGAAAGCACTTTTTCGTAACGTTCTGTTTGCTTTTCTTCAATGCTCATTGCAGCATATTTGAAATATGACTTGATTACTTGCAATTTGTATTCATCCGCTTTCTTGGAATCCGGAAAGTTTTCAGAAACCGTAGTAAAATTAATAGCCGCTGCTTTATAGTAACCTAAATTATAATAAAGCTGTGCACTCTTATACTCTTTTATTTCCAGTTTTTCACGGCATAAATCCATTATTTCTGTTGCTTCCTTCGCCCTTGGAGAGGTAGGGTGCATATTTATGAACGCCTGCATCAAGCCAATAGTCTTATAAGTGTTGGTCTGGTCCAAATCCACTTTTGGCGATTGCTTATAATAACAGTATGCTCTTTGGTATTCGCATTCTTCTGCTTTCTTGCTATTGGGGAAAGTTTCCACAAAAGTTTTGAAAAGGTTTTCGGCATTCAAATAATCCTTGTCGTAATAGGAGCAATAAGCAAACTTGTAGTAAACATCTTCAAATTTGTCCGTTCCTTTAATAAAAGGGAATACATCTTCAAAAAGTTGCTGGGCAAAATTGTACTTTTTCTTTGCGTAGTACTGTTCGGCCATCTTTAGTTTGTAATCAACATCCTTGCTTTTTTGAATTCGAGCAAATTTGGATGCACAAGATGTAAGAAGCCCCGTAATGAGTAATAATGTAAGTAATCTTTTCATGGAAGTTTGCAAAAATAAGGTTTTGCGAGCAATTTATAAACGGATATGATTCATTGGTGATTTGCCTAGTTAATATTAATACAAAAGCCTCCAGTTTTTTGCTGGAGGCTTTGCTTTTTTTATTTGATGTTAGTTCCTACCAAACATACTACTTCTTTTTTTCTTCGGTTGAGCCTTTCCACGTAATTCAGGATGTGGAGCAGGTACAGTATTTGGTCCGGAATCCAATGTTCCATTTAAATCAACCGACAATGGATCACCATTCCTACCATATTCGAAAATCAATCTATCCTCAGCTATGCCCTGTTGCTCAATTAAATATTTAATTACGGCATTGATACGTTCCCAACTAAGTTGCTGTGAACGTTTGTCAGATTCCCAATAACCGTAACCTATCACTTTTACCCTGCAATTCGGGTTTGATTTAATTTTTTCTGCTACAACCGAAAGAATTGCTTCGGCATCTTTTGTTAGCTGGAAGTTATTCGCCTTGAACTGTATAGCAGGCAAATCACCAATAAAACAGGCACTTGAATCTCCGCCTTCTCCACACTTTGCACATTTCTTTATTGCAGCTATTTGTTTGGCGAGTGAATCGCAACAGTTAGGCTCAGGGCAGTTACCTACACCGTCAGCGTCAACTGGGAAACACTTTTGCAGGGTCAATTTTTCCTTGTCCTTACAATCTGGTACACCGTCACCATCAGTGTCTGCAGTTACACCATGAGTATCCACAGGGCATCCCTCAGGTGTATTTGGTTCCAAGTCCAATTCATTCAGCACACCATCTTTATCATCATCCTTCACCTTAAACATTCCAGCAATGGATTTCCTGTCTTTCGCCAAATCTGCATAAGCAAACTCTAATGGGTTCAACCACCATAATGGTGGTACTTTCTTTTTGGAGTTACCAACGTTAAAATTGGCTCCTATTTGACAAAAAGCAATATTATCCCACTCAGCAGTAAAAACTGGGTAACGTAAATCACCACTTTGCCTGAACCATCCATCAACATAATCATCCCTCGTTTGAATCCTCTTATATTCAAAATTTAATGACCAGCTTTTGCCCATTCTATATTCCAGACCTAAACCGGAGCTAAAGCAATGCCTTAGGTTATAACCAAAAACTTTTGCCCTTCTGTCATTTACCTCACCTGGCGTTTCGTAAGAATCGTCCAACATTGTACGCAAACCTGCCCTTAATTGCTGCCTGGTCCATCCACGGCCATAATTGGCTGAAACATCTTCAAACTTATAGGGTGAATAACCATCTTTATTATTGGTAAGGTTCATTGTGGTTTTATAGAAAAGTGCTGTGTATCCAAGTAGCCCATACAAGTTCCATCTTTGTTGTTTTGTATGGAACATAATATTATTAAGGGAAATCAAAGCCTCAATGGATGGTACAAACGCTCGGGAACGAAAGTTGTGCACATAGCCCTTGGGAGCAGTGGAATATAAATTGACTATTGTTGGGCTATTATTTAGATTGGCGTTGGGTTGGTAATCCAAGCCTATCATATTATAATAGGCGAAAGAGGTTCTTACCGACATTACGTAACCCATGGCTTTACGAACATGAACACCAAAACCATGCGTATAACTCCCAATTCCCTTTCCCACTCCCCTAAGAGCTGTTGGACAATCTCCATCAACATATGGATAACCAAAAAAGAAACCAACTTGGTATTGGTCCCTTGGTTTTGCAGGAAAACTTCCTTGATTTTTCAGGAAATCACCCTGTTGCGACATATCTCTTGGGGCTATGTAAGATGTATCAGAATAATTGTGTGTTCCACCCAATTGGGCAAAACCACTTGTAACAAAAGCCATAAGAATGGCAAGACTAAAGAGTTTACTTCTCAACATAATGAAAATGTTAATAATTCACAGGGACGGTAAAAAACGGATAAAATAAATAATGTTCAAATAACGCAATTATATGATTGCTAATTGCAAGAAATAGTTGCATTTAAGGCGGTTATGTGAAATTTTAATCCACAGGAGTTAATAAACTAAAGCCCCCTCGTAATAATACGAGGGGGCTTTACTATAATGTGGATAACTTGAATTAGTTCTTACCTTTTAAGTTTGGATGAGGAGCAGGAACTGTGTTAGGGCCTTCTTCAGTTGTTCCTTGTAAATCTACTGTATTTGCATCCCCTTCTTGACCATAAGAGAAAATGAACCTGCTTTCAGCTATACCTTGTTTTTCAACTAAGTATTTGATAACAGCATTTACCCTTTCCCAACTTGTTTGTTGAGCTTTCTTGTCAGTAGCACCATAACCAACCACTTTTATCTTACAAATTGGGTTTGCGTTGATTTGTTGAGCTACAGCAGCCAAAAGCGTTTGAGCATCTTTAGACAACTTAGCATTGCCTTTGAATTGAATGCTTGGCAAATTGGTAATAGCACATTCTCCTGTTTTCTTACCATAAATACCATTTGCTAAATCATCCTTTATTTTAGACAATTCATCCTTAACTTCTTTGCAGCATGAAGGTTCTGGGCAAGTACCAACACCATCATTGTTAACAGGGAAGCATTTTTGAGAAGTCAATATTTCTTTGTCTTTAAAATCAGGAATACCATCTCCGTCTGTATCCATTGCACGTCCATGGCTATCAACTTTAGCACCAGCTGGTGTGTTTGGTTCAAGATCAAATTGGTCAGTTACACCATCACCATCTGCATCATCCAAAATTGGTTTAGGCAATTTCATGTGTGCTGGTTTGTTCAACTCGTTGTAAGCAAAGTTGTTTGGATTGATCCACCATAATGGTT
>Ga0247739_10000194_pt1 | contig 20917 bp, 17 predicted proteins | sample UWRJL058202B2_FD_180943 | JGI IMG/M metagenome (GOLD analysis project Ga0247739, IMG submission 180943) | Plant litter microbial communities from Arlington Agricultural Research Station in Wisconsin, United States - UWRJ-L058-202B-2 | ecosystem: Environmental > Terrestrial > Plant litter >...
AGAGAAAAAAATAGCAGCAGCATCAGGAAATAAAAATCCTCAGCCAGTTATAGCAGAACCCGTAATAATTCCGGCAGCGCAAGCTGCAAAAAAGAAATTAAGCTTTAAGGAGCAAAAAGAATTAGAGCAACTAGAGGCAGATATGGCGCAAATGGAAAAGAAGAAAGCCAAATTGTTGGAAAATATTAACAAAGGAGGCTCGCATGTAGAAATTACAAACTGGGCCACTGAAATTGAAGAATTGACTAATAATCAGGCTACGAAGGAAATGCGTTGGCTTGAATTGTCAGAAAATGCTTAGGTTTGAAAAATGCACAATTAGAAGCAAGGGATTATACCTCCGTTTTAAAGTAGCTTTATGAATTCAATAATCGATTTTTTTAATTACATACTGAATTCCGAAGAGATAATACGTACTGGTGGGCTCTTGGTGATCACCTTTATTGTGTTTGCTGAAAACGGATTATTCTTTGCATTCTTTTTGCCAGGAGATTATCTTGTATTTTTAGCAGGTGTTTTCTGCGGAACAGGTATACTGGATGTGCCTATTGGAATTCTTTTGATTTGCATGTTTACAGCTGCTGTACTTGGCTCGTTAGTTGGATATATTTTTGGAAAGTATTTTGGCGGTATGTTTGAAAACAGGGAAGATTCGTGGTTTTTCAAGAAGAAACATCTTGAAACAACCCGAAAATACTTTGATAAATATGGAAGTAAGACATTGATAATCAGTAGATTTCTTCCAGTCGTAAGAACATTTGCTCCTATTCTTGCCGGTCTGGTTAAAATGCCTTTTCCCGCATTTCTGATCAATAATGTGGTTGGAGGAGCAATATGGATTGTTGTCCTGACCGGTGGTGGTTATTTGTTTGGAGAACGGTTTCCCGGGATTGTAGATTACGTACAATACATCATATTATTCTTCCTGGCCATCACCACTTTTACCGTGGTCAAAGGTTATTTAAATGCCAAGAGAGAAATGCAGTAAGAGCTTTTTCTCATAAATAAGGTGCATTAAATTATAATTCTTCTTCCCGGAACCATCCTGAATAAGTAATGTAATTGTTGGCAGTTCTATCAATTGCTGCATTTAATTCAGGAGAAACATCTTTTAAATATTTAGCAGGATTTCCTGCATAAATTGTTCCGGGAGGAACTTTTGTATTTTGAGTAACAATGGCACCGGCAGCTATTATAGAACCTTCACCTATTACTGCGCCATCCATCACAATGGATCCCATTCCGATCAAAACATGGTTTTCAATCGTACAGCCATGGACAATAGCATTATGAGCAACAGAAACATAATCACCAATAACTGTTGCAAAACGCTGATACGTACAATGGATAACTGCTCCGTCCTGTACATTAGAATGATGTCCGATCCTGATACTGTTCACATCACCGCGAATCACGGCATTGAACCAGACTGTACAGTTTTCACCCATAATTACATCACCAACAACAGTTGCATTATCTGCCAGCCAGCAATTTTCTCCAAAAACAGGATGATTTCCACGTACAGGTCGTATAAGAGCCATAAATTTTTATTTGTTCAAAAGCGTAAGCTCTTAATAAATTAATTAAAATTGACAGAGATTAAAATGTAATTGCTGAAAGCTAGTAAAATGTTAACGAAAATTAAATATATTTCGTTAAAGAATTAATCTTACAACTCGCGTTATGTCTTCTTCTGTTCGTGTTTCAAAAGGAAGTTTATTAATTGCTAAACCATTTTTGGGTGACCCCAATTTTGAAAGGGGCGTTATACTTATGTGCGAGTATAATGAGCAGGGAAGTTTTGGATTCGTCTTAAATCAGGTTACTGACCTATTCTTAGGAGATGTATTGGAAGAAACCATTTATCAGGATATTCCCCTGCACTTAGGAGGACCGGTTGAAAAGAATACTTTACATTTTATTCACCGGAGACCCGATTTGATTAACGGAGGAAGCGAAATTATGAATGGGGTTTTTTGGGGTGGGGATTTTAACCACTTAAAAACACTTTTAAATTTCAATACGATTCGGCAGGACGATATTCGTTTTTTTATTGGATATTCCGGATGGGGCGGCGGACAGCTTGAAGAGGAATTAAAACACGATTCCTGGATTATTACAAATACAACTTCTGATTTCCTGTTTACTACGCCTCCTGCAAACTTCTGGCGGGAAATACTGCGTAACATGGGAGGAGAATACCGTTCCATCGCGCATTATCCAATTGATCCAAGGCATAATTAAATTTAGTGATGATTGAACGGCTTAATTGGGTTGCCCTAATCCATTAACGGATTCGTAATCAGATTTTATCCTGCTTACTTCCTTACTAAGAAATTTTTGAAGCTGTTCATTAAAATCTTTTTTATCCTCATCTCCTAAAGAAGCATAAAGGTCTTTCAATTCCTGGTTAATCTGTCCGCGTTCTTCATCAGAAGCTGCATTCATAGACCGGATGTGAAATCTTTTAAAATCAATATTTATCATGAACTGAATTATTAAAGCCTGAAATTATTTAACCTTTCATAGTGTTGTGCAAATTTATAAATTTTACCGTTCAGGTATAAATTAATCCCTCTGAAAAGAAAATAAATCCTTTTATGCATGATCTTTCATAATCTCCCTTTAACACCGAACGAGAAAATGATCAGGAATGTTAATCTGTGATATATACTATTATCATTGAAATGAATAACCGTAACTTTTTTTTTATATTATTGACGTTTGTACTTGTTGCCATTGACTGGTATGTGTGGCAGGGGTTACGTTTGGCAATTCGCAATTTTGCTCCGGGCACTCAGCGTTGGATAGGAGGAGCTTATTGGGGTTTTACCATACTTACATTAATTGCTTATATAGGTATGCAATTACTTCCTGCTGATTTTTTTGGCAGGACTACCAGAACATTTATTTTTGCATTTATTGCAATTCCTTATTTATCCAAACTTTTGGCCGTAGCTATTCTGTTAATAGACGATATTCGTCGTTTCTTTCAATGGATTGTTAGTTTCATTTTTCCATCAGTTGCTACTCCGGCGCCGGTTACCGGAGAACCAATTATTCCCCGTTCAGAATTTTTAGCAGCTACTGCTGTTGTTGCTGGTGCCGGATTAATGGGAACATTTGCATTTGGTATACTTTCAGGTGCCCATGATTACAGGATCCGACGTATTAAACTTCCTCTGAAAAATCTTCCAAAAGCTTTTCACGGAATAAAAATCGCTCAATTGTCAGATATACATTCAGGTAGTTTTTTTAATAAAACAGCTGTAAAAGGTGGTGTAGAAATGTTAATGAAGGAAAAACCGGATATTGCTTTTTTTACAGGAGATCTTGTAAATGATCAGGCCGCAGAAGTAAAAGACTACATTAATATTTTTGACAAGGTGAAAGCGCCACTTGGCGTACATTCAACTTTGGGCAATCACGATTATGGCGATTACTATCAATGGGCAAATCCTCAGGCAAAAATAAATAACCTGGCTGATCTGAAAAAAGCACATCAGTTATTGGGCTGGAATTTGATGCTGGATGAAAATCGTGCGATTCGTGTTGACGGTGAAGAAATTGGTTTGATTGGAATTCAAAACTGGGGATCAGGAAATTTTGCCAAATACGGTAATCTTGAAAAGGCTTACCAGGGAACTGATAATTATCCGGTAAAAATATTATTATCTCATGATCCCAGCCATTGGGCGGCGCAGGTTTTACCTCAGTATAAAGACATTGATCTGGCTTTTGCAGGACACACACACGGAATGCAGTTTGGTGTGGAAATAGGGAAATTAAAATGGAGCCCGGTTCAGTATCGTTACAAACAATGGGCTGGTCTTTATGAAGAGAACGATCAGTATCTATATGTAAATCGGGGGTTTGGTTATTTAGGCTATCCCGGCCGTGTTGGAATTTTACCTGAAATAACGATTTTAGAGTTAGTTACAGCATAATTCGTTATCTTTAATCAGGTAATTAATTGTTATACTGCAAATTGAAATGCTTCGTTGTATAATCGTCATATTTTAAGTCATTGATTGGATTAGTTATGAAAAAGATAGTTTCTTTACTTTTGGCTTTTGCCCTTTTCCTTGGTATTGCTGGTTTCCAACCTGTAAATGCCAAAGCCAGTATAGCCAAAACAGAACTTTTTGGAAAGAAGAAGAAATTTAAAGGTTTTCAGAAGCCAAGATCCAAGAAAATCCTCGGAATATTCAAAAGGAAAACGGACTGTGGCTGTCCTAATCATTAATATATAATTTTGCACATATTCAAGAGTAAGCAATACGATCATTCTCTAAAAGATTTGGTTGGTTTTGCTTACTTTTGTATTTATAACCACTTATTAACGGCCTTGTTAGCCCAAGTTAAATGAAAATTAATCTTCGCAGTCAAGACAAATTCGAGAACCGTCATCATGGTAAAGATGAGCAGGAGTTACAGGAAATGTTGAGCATCGTTGGAGCAGCATCACTGGACGAATTAATAGATCAAACGATTCCGGCAGCTATTCGTTTGCCAAAACCATTGAACTTACCACGGGCAAAATCTGAACAGGAATTTATTCAGAGTATAAAAAAAATTGCCCGTAAAAATGCGATACTGAAATCATATATTGGTACTGGCTATTATGATACCATTACACCTAATGTAATACTTCGTAATATACTTGAAAACCCAGCCTGGTATACAGCATATACGCCTTATCAGGCTGAAATAGCGCAGGGAAGGCTTGAAATGCTATTGAATTTCCAAACTGTTATTACAGATTTAACAGGAATGGAAATTGCCAATGCATCCTTACTGGACGAAGCAACAGCAGCGGCAGAAGCAATGACGATGTTACATAGCCTTCGCCCGTCTTCAAAGAAAAAGGCAAATACATTTTTTGTTTCTGAATTATGTCATCCACAAACGATTGACTTGATTTATACAAGAGCAAGACCGATTGGTATTGATGTTGTTGTTGGAAACCATGCCATTGTTGATCTTACCGATGAAAATTTATATGCAGTTCTGGTTCAGTATCCTGCTACCAATGGAGAAGTAATCGATTATACTGATTTCATAGCATCTGCTCACGAAGTTAATCTTACAGTTGCAGTTGCAGCAGACTTGCTTGCATTGGCATTACTGAAAACTCCTGGTGAAATGGGAGCGGATGTTGTTGTAGGAACTTCACAACGCTTTGGTGTTCCGATGGGTTATGGTGGTCCTCATGCTGCATATTTTGCTACTAAGGATGCTTTCAAACGCCATATTCCAGGACGTATTATTGGTATTTCGGTTGATGCAGAAGGAAACAGTGCTTTAAGAATGGCATTGCAAACACGTGAGCAACATATTCGCCGCGAAAAAGCTACTTCCAATATCTGTACTGCACAAGTCCTTCTGGCAGTTATTGCAGGTGCTTACACCGTATATCACGGGCCAGCAGGAATGAAAAATATTGCTTCCCGTGTTCACGGACTGACACATTTATTTGTTGAAACAATTAAAAAATTCAACTATAATGTTTTAACTGAACATTATTTTGATACCGTTACAATTCAAACAACTTTGACCCGTAAAGTAAAAGAACAGGCTGAAAAGTGGGGTATTAATCTTAAATATAATAAAGACGAAACCATTGGTGTTTCTTTTGATGAAGCAAAAACATTTGACGATGTGATCGCTATTTTAAATGTGTTTGCAGAAGTTTCTGGTTTCCAGGGAGAACTGGTTATTGATGAAGATATTGAGGTTAACATTCCTGAAAATCTTGTACGGACTTCTTCTTATCTGACGCATCCGATATTTAATACGCATCATACAGAACACGAAATGCTTCGTTATCTCAAATCTCTTGAGAATAAGGATCTTTCGCTGGTTCATTCCATGATTTCTCTTGGAAGTTGTACGATGAAGCTGAATGCAACGGCTGAAATGATTCCGTTAACCTGGCCGGAATTTGGAGCAATACATCCTTTTGCACCAACTAATCAGGTAGGAGGTTATGCACAATTGGTAAGCGAACTGAATGTTTGGTTATGTGAAATAACTGGCTTTGCAGCGATGTCTTTCCAGCCAAACTCTGGAGCACAAGGCGAATATGCTGGTTTAATGGCAATCCGGGCTTATCACGAAAGTCGTGGTGATACTCATAGAAATGTTGTTTTGATTCCTTCATCTGCACATGGTACTAATCCTGCATCGGCTGTTATGGCCGGAATGAAAGTGGTTGTTACCAAGTGTGATGAGAGAGGAAATATTGATGTACCAGATCTTATAGCAAGAGCTGAACAGTACAGTAATGAGCTTTCATGTCTGATGGTAACCTATCCTTCAACACATGGTGTATATGAAGAAAGCATCATTGAAATTTGTGCAATGATCCACTCGCATGGAGGCCAGGTTTATATGGATGGTGCTAATATGAATGCGCAGGTTGGTTTGACAAGTCCGGCAACAATTGGTGCTGATGTTTGTCACTTAAACTTGCATAAAACATTCTGTATTCCTCATGGTGGTGGTGGTCCTGGTGTTGGTCCAATTGGTGTTGCAGAACATTTGATGCCGTTTTTACCAGGCCATGTTAATTTCAGCAAACTTCCCGAGCATCTTCAGAATGGAGAAGCTGGTGCAGTTTCAGCGGCTCCTTATGGCAGTGCAAGCATTCTCACTATCTCTTACGCTTACATTGCTATGATGGGTGGAGAAGGACTTACTAATGCTACTAAGTTTGCTATTCTGAATGCGAATTATATTAAAGAGCGTTTGAACGGTTATTACGAAGTTCTTTATACAGGAACAAACGGACGTTGTGCACATGAAATGATTTTGGATTGCCGTCCATTTAAGTCATTTGGTGTAGAAGCAGAAGATATTGCTAAACGATTAATGGATTACGGTTTCCATGCACCTACGTTATCATTCCCGGTAGCTGGTACATTAATGATCGAACCAACTGAATCTGAATCGAAAGCTGAGTTGGATAGGTTCTGTGATACGATGATTGCGATCAGAAATGAAATTCGTGAAGTGGAAGAGGGCATTGCAGACAAAATTGATAACGTTCTTAAAAACGCGCCGCATACTTCAAGAGTAGTGATGAGTGAGAACTGGAACCGTTCATACAGCCGTGAAAAAGCAGTATTCCCATTACCACATTTACGGTTCAATAAGTTCTGGCCAAGTGTAAGTCGTGTTGATAGTGCTTATGGAGATCGTAATTTGATCTGTTCGTGTATTCCTGTTGAGGCTTATGCAGAAGTAGAAGCCAATTAAAATATCATGAATGGTTATATAAAGAAAAAGGTCACCAAATCAGTGACCTTTTTCTTTATATAATATAGTTTTAACTCAACTATTTTTAGTCTAAAAATGTCTTTCTCCAATTTCGCGTTTTCCAAGCATAACAGCACCAACCATTGCAACCAGAAGTAATATGGAAGCAAGTTCGAAAGGAAGCAGATAATCACGGAAAAGTAACTTTCCAAGATTTTCAATCATACCAACCTGAGAATCAAAAGTATTAGGGTCGTAGTTTGGAATAACACTTTTGCGATAAGCTCCAAAAAGAATTACAAAAACAGTACCTCCTACAATAGCTGCGGCAATTTTTGACAAATTTGTTTTAGCTTCCTCATGATCCTGTTTAATATTTAAGAACATGATTACAAAGAGAAAAAGAACCATAATCGCCCCGGCATAAACAATTATATTAACGGCTGCCAGGAATTGTGCATTCAGTAGAATGTAATGACCGGATAATGTAAAGAAAGTCAGAATAAGATAAAGTACACTATGGATTGGGTTACGCGAAAGGATAACCATTAGCGCACTTAAAATAGTGAGAAAAGATAGAAAATAGAAAAATGACAGCGACGGATTCATAGAATAATTAATTACTGCTAATAGAACAAATGATCAGAAATCAAGGAATGGCTCTTGGAATGACACTGGTTACTTCACCATTAGCTCTTTTAAGATCCAATGTATGTGCTTCCTCTTTGGTCCAGGCTTCACGTGTATACCGGTTATTCATGTCCTCAACCAATAAATCTTTACCCCAAATTACCTGATCTCTATCTGAAAATACAGGGATGAATTCGTCATGGCGTAAATATACAGCCTGTTTTGGACAAGCTTCTTCACATAATCCGCAAAAAATGCAGCGAAGCATATTTACTTCATATACAGCGGCATACTTTTCTTCCCGGTATAATTTTTCTTCTCCTTTTTCGCGTTCTGCCGCAACTATTTGGATTGCTTCCGCCGGACAAGCTACTGCACAAAGACCACATGCAGTACATCTTTCACGGCCATCTTCATCCCTTTTCAAAATATGTCTTCCCCGAAATACCGGACCTAAATATCTTTTTACTTCCGGGTATTGTATTGTTACTTTTTTGGCGAAAAAATGCTTGAGTGTAATCGCCAAACCCGTAGCAATAGCCGGCAGGTAGGCGCGTTCCATCAGCGTCATTTCTTTATTGCTTACTTGCTTCGAACGATTTGTCAATTGCTGCATGGCAATACTTAATTATATGTTTTTAATTCAACCAGGCAGTAATCAGCGGCTTTAAGAAAAGTACTGCTGCTCCTGTAATAATAATATTAAAAATAGCCAATGGAATCAGTTTTTTCCAACCCAGGTTCATTAACTGATCATAACGGAAACGTGGAAGTGTCCAGCGAACCCACATGTAAAAGAAAATAAAGAACAATGCTTTACCAAAAAATACAGCTGTACCAAGCAATGTCGCAATATTATGTCCGGTTTGAGTTCCTAATGCATTGGTTAGCTGAGTGTAAACCCAATCCATACCGGGATAATTGTATCCGCCAAAATAAAGGACTGATATAATTGCTGAGGATACGAACATATTAATGTATTCAGCAAAAAGATAAAATCCAAGTTTCATACTGCCGTATTCCGTATGATAACCTCCTACTAATTCCGTTTCACACTCAGGAAGGTCGAAGGGAACGCGGTTACATTCTGCAAAAGAGCAGGTAAGGAAAATAATAAACCCAAGTGGCTGATAGAAGATATTCCAGTTACCACCATGTTGCTGAGATACAATTTCACCCAAAGAAAGTGAGCTACTCATCATTAAAATAGCAATAAGGGATAATCCCATAGCAACCTCATAACTAATATTTTGAGATGCTGCACGGATTGCTCCAAGCAAAGAAAACTTATTATTGGAGGCCCAGCCACCAATCATAATTCCATAAACACCAAGTGCTACCACACCAAAAACGTACAAAATACCAATATTGGATTCTACACCCTGAAGAACAACTTCTTGTCCATCCCATCTGAATGTACTTCCAAAGGGAATAACCGCACTTGCAAGAAGCGCAGTTAACATGGCTAAACTAGGACCGGCAATAAAAAGCCATTTGTTAGCAAGAGCCGGAATAAAATCTTCTTTAAAAAACATTTTTCCTGCATCCGCTAATGGCTGTAACAAACCACCCGGTCCTGCTCTGTTTGGTCCCATCCGGTCCTGAATAAAACCGGCCACTTTTCTTTCACCCCATGTCGAATACATAGCAATGACAAGTGTAAGAACAAAAACAATAAGGATTGTTAAAGTCTTAATGACAAACTCCGTTAATTCCATTTTTTAATCACAGTTATAAAATGACAGTACTGATTAATCTTCAGCAATGTTAATTATTGTTTTGAGCTAATGAACGATGATTTGCTTTATCGTTATTTTCAATACTTTGATGACGGATTGTCTCACTATCTGTAACATAAGCACGTTCATCATCAATAGGCTTGAACTGAGTTGCCGCCAGCCTTAAAGAGAAATCGGTTTTCTTAACAACGTCAGAACGATATTTGTTAGCAGAAATAACAGAACTGCGTTTTACTTTGGTTGGACCTTCCAAAACCCAGTCACTGGTTTTTTTCTTTTCAAAACGGCACGTGTTACAAATGAACTCATTCACTTCACCCCAGGTATTTTTTCTTGCTGTAATCCTGATCACTTCATCACCGCGATACCAGATCACTACTTTTCCAGAACATTTATCACAGTCACGATGTGCATCTTCCGGCTTTGAGAACCAAACCCGGTTTTTGAAACGAAAAGTTTTATCTGTTAAAGCACCTACCGGACAAACATCAATTACATTTCCTGAAAAATCATTATCAATCGCTTTCTCTATATAAGTGCTGATTTCTGAGGCATCACCACGTCCCATTACACCATGCTCGCGTTTATTCGTGATCTGATCAGCTGTATACACACAACGGTAGCAGAGAATACAACGTGTCATGTGCAATTGAATGAATGGACCAATATCAATTCTTTCAAAAGTCCTTCTTTCCTCCTCATAACGGGTTTTCACTGAACCATGCTCAAATGCAAAATCCTGCAGATGACATTCGCCTGCCTGATCGCATATTGGGCAGTCAAGAGGATGATTAATCAGCAAAAACTCAACAATGCTTTTTCTTGTATCCAGAACTGCCTGATTCGTAGTGTTTTCAACTACCATTCCTTCCTGAACCTGTGTAATACAAGAAGGAACAAATTTGGGCATTGGGCGCGGATCTTTTGTAGAACCTTGTGCAACACGAACTAAGCAAGCCCGGCACTTTCCTCCCGAAGAAGGCAATGGCTTGTAATAGCACATGGCAGGAGGAACCAGTCCGGCCTGACTATCATCTGCTTCTGCGATTTTACGCGCAGCCTGCATGATCGTTGTCCCCGGTTCTACTTCAACTTCAATTCCGTCGAAAGTAATTTTTATCAATTGTGGTTTTACTTCTTCCATTTTCTTTTATCCGAATCACACCTGAATTTTTAGACCAATGCCATTTCTCCCTGATAGACAGCTCCCGGTTGGGTAGCTTCTTTGGGATGTAAAATGTGCCACATGAATTCATCCCGGAAATGTCTGATTGCGCTGGCTATCGGCCATGCTGCTGCATCTCCAAGCGGACAAATTGTATTTCCTTCTATTTTTTTCGCAATATCAACCAAAAGATCTATATCGTGCATACTTCCATGCCCATGCTCAATTCTATGCAAAACTTTCTCCATCCAGCCGGTTCCTTCACGACATGGACTGCATTGTCCACATGATTCATGGTGGTAAAAACGGGAGAAATTCCATGTATTTCTAACGATACAAGCTGTTTCATCAAAAACGATAAAACCTCCTGAACCCAGCATAGTTCCTGTTGCAAATCCGCCGTCCGATAATGATTCATAACTCATCAATCTGTCCTCGCCATTAGCAGTTTTCATGATTAAATGAGCAGGTAAAATAGGTACTGACGAACCACCCGCAACCAATGCTTTCAAATGATGTCCTTTACGAACGCCACCGCAATATTCATCAGAATTAAGAAACTCTTCAACACTTAGCCCCAATTCAATTTCATAAACGCCTGGTTTTTGAATATGTCCTGACGCTGAGATCAATTTTGTTCCGGCACTTCGGCCAATACCAATTGCAGCATAAGCTTCACCACCATTGTTGATAACCCATGACATATTTGCAATGGATTCAACGTTATTCACAACAGTCGGGCTTTGATAAAGTCCCTTTACCGCAGGAAATGGTGGTTTATTACGTGGATTTCCTCTTTTACCTTCCAGAGATTCCAAAAGAGCAGTTTCTTCTCCACAAATATAAGCTCCGCCTCCGGGCTGAACAACCAGTTCCAGATCGTATCCGGTTCCAAGAATATTTGTTCCTAAAAACCCTTGTGCTTTTGCTTCTTCAATTGCTTTTTCAAGTATACGGATTACATACATTAGTTCTCCGCGAACATAAATGAAAGATTTTTTCGCTCCCAAAGCATAGCTGGAAATGATCATTCCTTCAATAAGCAAATGCGGAAGACATTTCATCAGATGGTGATCTTTGAAAGTACCAGGCTCCGATTCATCTGCATTGCATACAAGATAACGTGGAACTCCTTCTGGTTTGGCCAAAAATCCCCATTTCATACCCATTGGAAATCCGGCACCGCCTCTTCCGCGTATCCCTGATTTTTTTGCTTCCTCCACAACTTCTTCCGGAGTCATGGTTTTCAAAGCTTTTTCCACTGCATTATAACCTCCTTGTTTACGATAAACATCGAAAGTTTCAATTCCAGGGATATCGATATATTCTGTTAATATCTTTCTAGCCATTTCAGGTTGATATTTTCAGCTTTTGAAAGCTTATTTACTTAACTCTTCTATAATCTCATCCACCTTTTCTTCGGTAAGATGCATATAATATTTTTCACGGATCTGAAAAACCGGTCCCCATCCACAGGCAGCCAGACATTCTACTTCTTTCAAAGTAAAAAGACCATCTTGAGTAGTCTCACCTGCCTGTATTCCCAGTTTTTGTTTTAAATAACCGTAAATGTCTTCACCACCCATCAGGCAGCAAGGGCCGGTTCTGCAATATTCAATTACATGCTTTCCAACTGGCTCGAGATGGTACATGGTGTAAAAAGAAGCTACTTCATACACTTCAACCGGAAGAATATCAAGCAACCCGGCTACATAGTCCATTACCTCACTGCTCACCCATCCCCATTGTTCCTGAGCTATGTGTAAAACAGGCAATAAAGCCGATTTTTGCCGGCCCGCAGGATAACGCTCTATTATTTCTTTTACTTTCGTTAGTCGTTCAGGAGTAAACGCAACGGGACTAGCTATTTCAGTCATTTGTTTAATATGATCTTATGAAAATCAAACCAGTTATGTCATATTAAATTAATAATAATCGGTAACTAATCACTTTATTTCATTCAACAATTCAATAATTATATCCTAAGCGTCAAGTTCTCCTGCAATTACGTTCAAACTACTCATAGTCAGAATCGCATCAGAAAGTGTACTTCCTTTAGCCATTTCAGGAAATGCCTGATAATAAATGAAACTTGGCCTGCGGAAATGAAGACGATAAGGAGCTCTTCCGCCATCACTGATCAGATAAAATCCAAGTTCTCCGTTGCCACCTTCAACAGCATGATAAACTTCACCCTGCGGAGCATCTATTTCGCCCATTACAATTTTGAAATGGTAAATAAGTGCTTCCATATTACTGTAAACCTCTTTTTTGGGAGGTAAATAATATTCAGGAGCATCTGCATAATAAGGTCCTTCGGGAAGATTATTAAGAGCCTGTTCAACAATTTTAAGACTTTGCCACATTTCTTCAATGCGAACATTATATCTGTCGAAAGTATCACCGCTCTGGCCAATCGGAATACTGAAATCAAAATCTTCGTAAGAAGAATAAGGATTCATTACCCTGACATCATAATCAAGCCCGGCTGCTCTTAAATTTGGCCCTGTAAAACCATAAGATAAAGCACGTTCCAGCGATATAGGACCTACATTAATAGTACGATCCATAAAAATCCGGTTACGGCTCATAAGCTTTTCAAACTCCTGAAGAACAGGAGGGAAAGATTTAATGAAATCGCGGATTTTGCGAATAGCAGTAGTAGAAAGATCACGCTCCATACCACCAATCCGGCCCATGTTTGTAGTTAAACGTGCACCACAAACTTCTTCATATATTTCGTAAATGTCCTCACGTTTTTGCATTACGTAAAGGAAACCTGAAAATGCTCCTGTATCAACACCAAGAATACTATTACAGATTAAATGGTCCGAAATACGGGCCAGTTCCATCATGATTACACGAATATATTGCGCACGTTTTGGAACTTCTATCTGCAAAAGTTTTTCTACTGTCATGTGCCATCCGAAATTATTGATCGGAGATGAACAGTAGTTCATTCGGTCTGTAAGTGTTGTTATTTGATAAAACGGCCGTCTTTCTGCTATCTTTTCAAAAGCACGGTGTATGTAACCAATTGTTTGTTCACTTGATATAATTTTCTCACCATCCATTTTCAGGATGTTTTGAAAAATTCCATGTGTAGCAGGGTGAGTTGGTCCTAAGTTAAGGGTTGTAAGCTCCTCAATTAGCTCTGGTAACTCAGCTGTATTTGGAACATTATGTGGTAATAATTCGATATCTGCCATAGCTTACGTTGTTCAGTAAAAGGGTTATCGACCAAAAAGCGCATCTGTCTTATCTTCGCGCGTGGCATCTTCCAGTGCATATTCTTTACGCATTGGGAAATAATCCATTTCATCTATATTAAGAATCCGCGTCAGATTTGGATGTCCGTCAAAAAGAATACCATAGAAGTCATAAGTCTCGCGTTCCATCCAGTTTGCACAGGCAAATATTCCTGTAGCAGTCGGAATATGAATATCCGTTTCTGACAGGAAAACTTTAAGACGAATCCGGAAATTATGAATAAAACTATGCAAGTGATATACAACCATAAATTCTTTTTCTTTACTGTCAGGGTAATGAACCCCTGTTAAATCAGTAAGAAAACTTATTTGATATGTTTTATGATTGTTTAAAAATTCCAGAATTGGAATAATTTGTTCACGTGTAGTAGATAAGGTAAGCAATCCGTATGGCTCTTCAAAGTCATATACCTGCCCATCAAATTTTCCCAATAGCTCTTCCGCTACTTCCTGGTTACTTAGCATAAATTATTATTGGATATTATATGATGCTAATAATTCCTGATATTCATCAGTGTTTCTTCTGCGAAGCTTTTCATTTTGTGCAAGATGCTGAATATGCATCAAACCATCTATAATTTGCTCAGGGCGGGGAGGGCAGCCAGGTACATAACAGTCAACAGGAATAATACGGTCAATTCCCTGTAATACACTGTAAGTATCAAAAATTCCTCCGCTGGATGCACAGGCACCAACTGCTAAAACCCAACGGGGTTCAGCCATTTGTAAATAAACCTGCTTTACAACAGGAGCCATTTTTTTTGCAATAGTACCCATCACCATCAACAAGTCTGCCTGACGTGGAGAAAAACTTGGACGTTCTGATCCAAAACGGGAAATATCATAATGCGCTCCCATAGTAGCCATAAATTCAATTCCACAGCATGACGTTGCAAATGGAAGTGGCCACAATGAATAACTTCTGGCTAAGCCAATTGCTTCATCAAATGATGTAGCAAAAAAACCTGAACCACTATGTCCTTGCGGAGCTTCCGCTATTGTTACTTCTTTCATGATTGATTAGCTTTTGGCTGTAAGCATTTAGCTTTCAGCTTTGTTTGTTAATTTACCTTGTTTTTGTTCATACATTGTTGTATCTAAAACAATGCCATGACCGGGGAGCAAAATTTATTCTTCCCAGTTTAACACGCCTTTACGGATAATATAATAGAATCCGGAAAGTAGCAATGCCATAAACAATAACATTTCAACGAAGCCAAACATTCCCAACTCTTTGAAATTTACTGCCCAAGGGTACATAAAGATCACTTCAACATCAAATAATACAAAAAGTATAGCAACTAAAAAGTATTTTACCGAAATAGGAGTACGGGAATCGCCAATAGATTCGATACCGCATTCGAAAGGATCATCCTTAAGTTTGCTTTTGCGGCTGGGACCTATCATGTGCGTTACAATCATTGTTCCGCCTATAAATCCTGCTGCAAGTATAAATTGAACCAGAATTGGCAAATAATCCGAAGGTTGATAATTTTTCATTGATGGTTTATTTTATTACAAACTGCAATAACTTTTCTGTATTAGTCAAAATTAGCCTTTGCAAATTTATCAATCAAATTCTTTACTTTTTCTTTTATCTAATTAGTATCATACTAAATAAGCCCCGATTGCTCGGGGCTTATTTTATAAATAAATAAAGATTTAATGTTTATCGAACAATAATTTGCTTCGTAAGGCTTTGATCCTGCCCGGTAACTTTCAGAATATACTTACCAGCTGCCAGGTTGCTTACATCAAGCTGAAGACGGCTGTTTAATAATTTAGGAGCCGTCGTTTTTACTACCCTTCCAAAAATATCGAATAAAGTAATACTGGCATCTCTAACATTATCCCTTGACTCTACATAAATAAAGTTTCCCTGACTTGGATTAGGATAAATTACTATTTCATTTTCTTCATTTGTCTTAAATTCACGGACAGTTGTATCAGAATAACATGTTAGGGAATTATTTCCCAACATGTACACCACCTGTGCCTTTGTACTATAAATACCTGACTTTAATATTTTAACATTAGTTGCAATCGTATCTGTGCTGGCATTAGGAAGCCGCCATAAATATTTTTCATTTAAACCTGTTTCTGTGATGCTGGCAGTTGCACTAAAAGGCCCCGATGATACAATGACAGGTTTGGATATTTTAGGACGAATTAAAAGAGAAGCAGATGCTGAGTTATCAGATACACATCCGAATATATTTTGAGCTTTAACCTGATAACTTCCCGTTTCTGCAAATTTAGCAGTGGATCCATTGGCAATTGCAACAGTTGATCCTGCTTTGTACCATGAATAAATATCATTGCCTGAAACAGAAAATGTAAATGCAGAATCAGCACATGCCTGTTGCTGGCCCTGCTGCACAATGGTAGGCTGAGCTGGTTTAGCATTATTATCTAATACTACAACTGAGCTAAGAGTAGAATTTCCTGATGCATCTTTTACAGTGGCGCGGTAAGTACCGGCAGCTGATACCGTAATTGTATTTCCTGTTGCGCCGGTGTTCCACAAATAGGATGCATAACCGGTAGGCAGGGAAATAGTAACAGCATTATTTGCAGTAACGCAGGAAGCTGTAATTGCTGGTATCTCAGCAGGCGTAATGGGTGTAACGGTTGAGAAAAAATTAGCATCCAGGGTTGAATTCCAAGCATTAGCAAGAATAGTTAGTGCAGCCTTTGTTCCTTCTGTATCCGCCGTGCTTTTACCAACAAAGTGAGTACCATCTCCCCGGTTTGTATAAAGGGCATCGGTTTCCGGACCTGGATATGTAGGATTGAAAGGAGTATCTAATACGGCATTTTGAGCAGCAATAACTGTTGGATAAGCTTTGGATATAATAGAATTACTTGGCGATGTACGGGAAGTACGGGCAATTGTCCAGACAATTCTTTTTCCTGTTTCCGAGCCTAGTCTGTTAATAAGAAACTGAAGTTCGTCGCGGTACTTTGCTGCCGGTGTTGCAAACAATCCATCCGTTTCGCCCTGCATCCAGAGAATAGATCTTACACCATATTGATTTGCATAGTTTCTTGCGGCAATTCTCAGGTTTGCATAAGGCATTCCCGGAGTATATACAGAGCCACCATATTTATTACTGGTAGGTAATCCTTGTGCGCTTTCTGCCCAGTTGTCAACAGAAGTACCTTCCCATGCTGTATTGATAAATAATACAGGAACACCTAATTTTGCAACTAAAAGATCTCCCAAAATTCCCCAGCACCAGGCAGTTTGCCCTCTTGGAGATATTGTTTTAACATTGCTCAGCTTTGAAAAGACAGGAGGTACAGGATCAGTTAATAAATCGTTATACATTCCAAGCTGGTCATTTTCGTAATTCGATATATAAATAACCCTGTCGTCCACAGCTGATGGACCCGGATAAGCTTTCAATCCCTGTGCATTGGACTGACCGCTGATAATAAATACTTCTCCTACTCCCAATCTTTGTAATACACCTCTGCCAACTACCTTACCTGCTGAAGTACCGCGCACCTCCACCGTGTACCAGCCACCACGTAGTTTATCAATATTTCCTTTAAAAACACCTCCTTTGGGGTTCAATTGTAAATCTGACCAGGCAGTTTCAACACCTTGGCCAAGGATAACCGGAACTGCCCGGACTTCAATTTTATCCATGGGTACAGTAAATGTACCTGTAATAGTTACTGTTCTATATCCCGATATATCTTGTTGATATACAGCGCTATGCGTAGGAGATGTAATTGTAATTGGTGCAATTTGTGAAAATACTGTTGCCGGAATAAGAAGAAATAACAGTAATGATGCCTTTGCCGCTACCCTGGAAATAAAGTTATTGCGCATGTGAATTTCTAATACAGGTAAAGTCTCTCATAGTAAGAAAGAATGAAAATGATAGTACAAGCACATTTTAAGGGTGCAAAACGGGAACAAATTTAAAAGATTAATTCGGCAATAATATAACTATTCCGTTTTTTTGATTTATCTGGAGAATATGTGGCTGTCTTTATTTCACAATTATGACTTTTTGAGACGCATTGAAGGATACTGACAGAATACGGATGAAATATAATCCTGAAGAAAGATCAGAAAGATTAAAAACCTGCTGACTGTCAAACTTACTCACGTTAAAAGTTTTATGTATAATTCCTCTGCTGTCTATTACCTGAACTGTTGCATTGGTGATGTTCTGTAATGTTTCAATTGTTAGCGGACCACTAATTAAAGGATTTGGGTAAGCCACCATTCCATTATTTGTGGGGTCAGCAATAAATGCAAACGGAGCAGAGAATTCAGAGAAACAGGTTAAGGTCGGACTATAAATGACGCTGTTATTCACATCATAAGAACCCGACTGTACTGCCTTAATAGTCGTACTGTTTTCTTCCAGAATTGTTCCGTTTAACCTCCAGATATGATCACCGGCATTAATATTATTTTCGGCAGTCAGGGTATAAACACCTGTTTTGTTGATAACCGGCGCAGAAGGAGTGACCTTAACATCCACCACAATTTGAGGTGAATAAGGTGAAAAACAACCTTGCAAATCTTTTACGCGAGCTGAGTATGCACCTGATTCTGATACATGTATCGTATCTTTCTGAACTCCGGTGTTCCAGATAAATGTATTACCTCTAATTGCCTGAAGAACTACAAAATCTCCGTCACAAAATGTTGTCAATCCCAATGCACTGATGATTGGAGATGGCGGCAGTGCCAGCGTTTGCGTCGTAATCCGGTTACTTGGGTCTGAATAACATCTGAACTCGTTAATCGTCTGAACGCTGTAAGTGCCTGTTGTTGCTACTTTCAATGTTTGTGTAGCAGATCCGTTGCTCCATAAAAAACCGGCAGCCGTAGTAGATTGCAGGTTTACACTGAGATCAGCACAAAAAACGGTAGGGCCGTCTGCGGTAATTACCGGCGTGGCAGGAAGTGGATTTACAACAACTGTCACGACAGCAGAAGCAGGAGAAGTACAGCCATTCTGATCACGGGCTGCAATAGAAAAATTACCTGCTGTCCTTACGTCAATCTGTCTGTTATTTGACCCGTTACTCCATATATACGAATAAGCTTCACTGCTTCTAAGTGTTGTAAAATCACGCAGACAAAAAGTAGTTGGCCTCAATGAAGTAATTACAGGCGTAGCAGGCAGGGCATTCACTGTGATAGTTACAGGATCAGACGTGGCTACACATCCGTTTGAATCCGTTTGTTTTAAGGAATAGATACCGGATGCTCCAACTGTAATTGTTTTGCTTACTGCGGCATTACTCCAGGTATTTCCATTGTCGTAGCTGGAAGTAAGTAATACATTACCACCTGCGCAAAAATTACTTGGGCCATTAAGTGAAACAAGCGGCTTGGCAGGCAACGAATTTACCTTTACAGTGACCGGATTAGAAACAACTGAATAACAGCCTACATTATCAAGTGCCTGAACCCGGAATTCTCCGGAATTCCTTACAGAAATTGATCCGGTTCTGGCTCCTGTTGACCATATATTGGTAACTTTTGAGTTTGATTGTAAACTTACTTCTCCGCCATCACAAAATGTAAGTGGCCCGGAAGCTGTAATAACCGGTGTTTCAGGTAGTGGAGAGTTAAGTACCGAAACAGCTATTCTTGAAGAGGAAGCTTCGCAGCCATAAATATTTTTTGTGGTTACAAAATAATCTCCGCCTGTTGTAACCGATAACCGGTTAGAAGTAGACCCATTATTCCAGGTTATATTTTCGTTCGTATTAGCAACAAGAGTTGCTGTATTTCCCAAACAAACAGGATTGCTTCCTTCCAATGAAATAGTAGGCTGGGTTGGCTGAATAGGCTCAGTAACTTGTATGGTCGGAGAATAAACTATATTTCCTCTGGCATTTCTTGCAGTTGCCCGGTAAGAACCATTGCCAACCTGGATGCTATTTGAATTTTGTCCGCTGTTCCAGATTATAGAAGTATAACCAACATTATTTGCTACCAGGTTTACATTATTACCTGCACAACTTGCCACAACTTGTAAGGGGCTAAGTGCTGCAATAGGCTCTGAACGGGATAAAAAGTCATCATTTATCTGTCCATTCCATGCTTCTGCCATCCTGGTAAGCCCTTCATGATGAAAATGTACACCATCAGGGTCAGTCCTTGGAATTTGTATTCCGTCGGTAGATGGGCCTGTAAATATATTAGCAACAGTGTTTATTACTTTTTTCTGACCTTCAAGGGTTTTATTGTCAATGCCATCTCTGTTTATATAAGAAGTTAAGGCAACCATCCATGGAATATTTTTTCCAAGATCATTCCGGCTTGCGTCAATGACTGCTTTTAAGTCACTGGCATACTCATCAGTTGGGGTATTAAACTGATTATCAGCCTCACCCTGAATCCATAATACACTACGAATACCTGTTATCGAAACATAATTTTGCAATACCGACTTCATGTTGGTATAAGGCATACCGGAGGGATCATAAGTTGCATCAATATAAGGGGAATGAGCTGTTCCGGTTATACTTTCCCGCCAGCTTCTTACAAGGGTTCCTTCCCAGGCTGCATTATAAAACAAAATAGGTACACCTAACTTTGAAGCAAGTAAATCACCAAGTTTTCCCCAGCTCCAGGCAGAAAGTCCTCTGGGAGCGATTTGTGCATCGGATTCTATATGTGCAAATTCCGGATACGGCAAATCAATAATCGGAGACCTATCGTTATTATATCTGACACAATTTACCCGGTCATCCGATGCTCTTTGACTGCCATAATCAAAATTATCATTCTGAAATCCCTGAGCGTTGGATTGTCCTGCTATCATAAATACTTCTCCAACTCCGACAGGCGAAAGTGTATTAATGCCAATCTG
>Ga0247739_10000196_pt1 | contig 20906 bp, 16 predicted proteins | sample UWRJL058202B2_FD_180943 | JGI IMG/M metagenome (GOLD analysis project Ga0247739, IMG submission 180943) | Plant litter microbial communities from Arlington Agricultural Research Station in Wisconsin, United States - UWRJ-L058-202B-2 | ecosystem: Environmental > Terrestrial > Plant litter >...
CCCCTTATATATTTGAAATAATTTTATGCATCGGATATTGTTGGTTAGTCATGACCCGGCTATGTTTAATAGTTTGTGCCTCGTTTTAAAAAAAGACGATTCAACTAATTCCACACTGGAGGAGGTTAAAAAATCCGATCAGGTATTATCAAAAATAATAGAGAATACTTATGATTTGCTGATTTTGGATCTGTTGCTTCCTCACACAGATATTCTTGGATTTATTGGAAAAATAAAGGGAAAAAGACCGGATTTGCCAATAATAACCTATTCACATATATTAGAATATGCATTTATAAGGCGCTATTTGACCAGTGGAATTAATAGTTATTGCTTTTTAAACAAAAATAACTGCGACGAAATAGTACATGCAGTCAATATGGTAATGTCCGGAAAACTATATATCAGTCCGGCAATGGTAGAATTAATCGTTAAAGACGCCTTGTTTGGTAAGAAACCGGATCGTTTTGATACACTCAATACACGGGAATTTGATGTTCTTACACATTTGGTAAGAGGAGAATCACTTGCAGGGATTGCAGAAATCTTTAATGTGCACACTACTACAATTGTTCTTTACAAATCCAGGATTATGGATAAGCTCAGAATTACAAATTTGTTGGAACTGGGAAATTTAGTGAAGATGTGATTTTTACTATACCCAAACGCATCAATTCCGCATCCTTACCAGCTTCTCATATTCTAAAACGGTAATCAGGCTTCCTTTCATATCCACCAGATTTTCTTCTTTAAAATCTGATAAAGTACGAATAACTGTCTCAGTAGCAGTGCCAACCATTGATGCGATATCTTCCCTGGTAATAGACATGGAAAAAGGTTTGGAACGATCTTCCTGATAACGTTGTACCAGCATGACCAGCGCCTGAGCTACTCTTTTTCGAACAGAATTGTAAGCCAGCTGCAATAAGCGCTCTTCTCTATCCTTAATTTCATTGGATAACATTTTAATAAATTTGGAAGCAACTTCCCGGTTTCCCTGCAAAAGGTTAAAAAAATCATCCTTGGGAATCATGGCAACTTCTGCTTTTTCCAGACAAATAGTAGTTTCCCGATAAGCTTCTCCCTGCAGCAAATCCAGATAGCCAAAAAAGTCACCTTCTTTATACAAGTCGGTAATATATTCCTTGCCGTTATCATTAGATTTATAAGCCTTTACTTTTCCTTTTTGCAGAAAATAGACGTTGGATGGATAACTGCCTTCGGTGTAAATCGTTTCTTTTTTACGCAGCATTTTAACCTTTTTGTCTTCTGCAAGTTTTGCTATCAAATCAAAAGATTTAGCTTCCTGTATAAAATCATATAATCCTTCTGCGGAACGATCGAACTGACGTTTAATTCGTTCGCTTTTCTTGAGACGAATTTCTACTGTGTTTAATAATTCTACATCATCATAAGGTTTGGTCAGGTAATCGTCAGCGCCCATAGTCATCCCTTTGCGATAATCATCTTTTTCAGCTTTGGCCGTAAGAAATACGAATGGGATATTAATGGTACGATCATCTTTACTTAACATGTGTAAAACGCCGTAGCCGTCCAGTTCCGGCATCATAATGTCACAAATGATCAGATCCGGATTATGCTGGCCTGCCAATTGAACGCCTTCTTTACCATTTTTAGCAGTTAGTACTTCATAGTTAGCGAGTTCCAGTATCTCTGCGGTATTTTCCCGCATTTCCGTATTGTCTTCTATTAATAATATTTTCTTGGTTTCCAATGAATTTGGTTTTATACGTGAGTAATTCCAGCCACTAATTTTAGAATGAATAGTGGATCATTCATTTTTAGTATTTGACGGACGATGATTTGGTAATTTAACTTTAAAAACAGATCCTTTTGTTACCTCACTGGAAAAGGAAATCTGTCCGCCCATCAGGTCAATATAATTTTGGACAATATTTAATCCAAGTCCTGTTCCCTGCGCTGTGCCTGCATTGTGAGCACGAAAAAACCGGTCAAAAATATGGACCTGATCGGTTTCAGGTATACCAATTCCCTGATCCTCAATTTCCATATCCACTAAATTTTCATCCGCTTTTATCCTGAGAAAAATGAATTTTCCCGGTTCCGAATACTTAATGGCATTAGAAAGCAGGTTAAACAATATGTTGCGAAGTAAATGTTTGTCCAGCCACACTTCTTCTATACCAGAATATTGAAATTTGATTTGTTGGTTTTCTTTACATAATCCCTTTATTTCTTCAATCAAACCTTCGCAGAATTCGTGTAAATCCATGGAAACAGGAATGCTGTGTACACGACCTTCTTCCAGTTTACCAATAGAAAGAAAGTCATTTAAAATTTCGGTCAGGTTATTCACTGCTGACTTAATACGCTGAACATGTTTCTGTCTTTTATCCTCTTCCTCCGTTTTTGCATAACGGCCAATTAATGAAGCGGATGAAAGAATGGTTGCCAGCGGCGTTCTGAATTCATGCGAAGCGATTGTAACAAACTGGCTTTTCATGTTATTCAATTCACGCTCTTTTTTTAATGCGCGTATCACTTCTTCCTGCGACTGTTCAATTTTATACATAGCAGTAGCCAGTTCCTTAGTACGCTGATTCACACGTTCTTCCAATTCGGAATTTAATTTTTGAATTTCAAGATTTGCCTCTATAATCCGGTTTTCCTGTTTTTTTCTTTCTGTAATATCAATGACAAAACTTACTACAAATTCGCCGTCACTGGTTTTAAAAGGACTTAAACTTACTTCCACCGGAAATTCGCTACCATCTTTTCTTCGGGCAAAAAGATCGTCTAATAAATGGCCCATTCCCCGCGCTCTGGGCGCTTCCATATACGTATCCCGGTCGGCTACGTGATTTTTGGTAAGCCTGTGAGGAATGAGAATCTCAATTTTCTTGCCAATAAGTTCTAAATCTGCATAGCCAAAAAGTTCTTTTGCTTTTGGGTTCAGCATCACTATCACTCCTCCTCTGTTCACGACAACAATTCCTTCTGTTGCATGTTTAAAAAGAGCATCAAGCATTTCAATATGCCGTGTCATCACCTTGGTATGTATTAAAATATCGTCATCAAACATACCAAGGTACAGGACAAAGGTGAAGGGAGCAAGGTTTTTGAATTGATAAACTAAACCTGAATATGTTATTTAAAAAATTATTTTATTCTTATTAAATATACCGGTGCTAGACAGTGCTGCTAAAAAGCGCTGTTTGCGGTAAATTGGCCCAGAGTCTGGCATCAAAGGCCATACAAACGTTTCTGACAAATGCTTTTCCCTTTTCAGTTATTCTTAAATGATAAGGTTCGATTTCTACCAATTCATCAAATTCCATCTCCGACAAATGTTCGATGGCTTTATAAACATCATCACAAACTTCATTCGCAGAGGTCCAGGAAGTTTCAAATTGTGTCATCAAACGTAAAATATGACGGCGCAAAATGAGATCATCTCTTGTCAGTTCATGTCCTTTTGCAATGGGAATATTTCCTGCGTCAATTCTTTTGTAATAATCCTCCACCTTTTTCTCATTCTGAACATAACCCCACCAGGTATCGCTGATAGAAGAAGCGCCGAGACCGATCAGAAGCTGCGTACGTGTATCAGTATATCCCATGAAATTACGGTGCAGACGCTGATCCGTTTGTGCTTTGTAAAGTTCATCGGTTTCTAATGCAAAATGGTCCATACCAATGTCCTTATACCCAGCCATTTCCAAAGCATTTCTACCAGTTTCATAAATGGACATTTTTTTGTCAGGATCAGGTAAATCCAGTTCTGTATAATTTCTTTGGCCTGGCTTAATCCATGGCACATGTGCATAACTGTAAAAGGCGATCCGATCCGGTTTCAGCCTGATCACTTTCATCATAGTCTCCATCATATAGCAGGTTTTTTGCTGCGGAAGACCATACACAATATCATAGTTTACAGAAGTGTAACCGATCTCACGGGCTTTTTTGGTGAGATGGCTTACCTGTTCATAAGTCTGCTGACGGTTAATCATCGCTAATACCAAAGGATTGAAATCCTGCACACCAATACTGATTCTTTTAAAACCAACTTCGTATAAAGCAGTTAAATGTTCGTCGGTTGTATTGCCCGGATGTGCCTCAAAACCGAATTGAGCTTTGGGATGAACAGCGGCATTTTTTAATAAACCATTGATCAGTATCTTTAAATTATCAGGACTAAAAAAAGTGGGTGTGCCACCTCCAAGATGAATTTCCCTGATGACAGGTTTTATCTCTCCAAATATTGAAAAGTACAATTCCCATTCTTTTAATACAGCATTTATATATTTTGTTTCAACAGCATGATTAACAGTAATTCTGGTATTACAACCGCAATAAGTACAAAGACTTTCGCAAAACGGCAGGTGTACATATAAGCTGATCCCTTCTTTATGATTGGAAACTGTAAAAGCATCTGTTACTAAATCCTTCCATTTTTCTTGGGTTGGGGGTGTTTTTTGCCAGTAAGGCACAGTCGGATAACTTGTATAGCGCGGCCCCGGCGTATTATACTTGAACAGCAAATCCTTATCCATGATAAAGTAGTTTTTGATGTAATAATGTTGGATCAAAACTAGCTACGTCATCATTTGAAAAACATGACGTTTGTCAGGAAAAAAACTTACTTTTCTTGGGTTTGGGTAGGTGAGGTTTTTTGATTGAATTGGTAAAAGAAAAAACAAGAGGCGTTTTGAGGGTGCATAAAAATATCAAGAATCGGCAAAGCACGAAACGTTCCGCTGGAACGAGGATAATCGTTTTGGGCATGTTTTTCTACCCACGAAATGTTCCTCTGGAACATGACGGTGACAGCATAAATGATTTGAATTTTTAAAAATGGAATGATATAAATTTAAGATGGTTTGTAATTTTATCATGTCCCGGCAGAACACTTCGTGGGTAGCAAAAGACATTAAAAATGGTTACGATCGTTTCAGCGGAACGCTTCGTACTTTGCCGGTTCCTGAATTTTCAATTTCAACTTCAAATCATCATTTCCCATATTTTTTTTACTGCTGGTTTTTGTCTAAATAATACAATAATAATTTGCCATCTTCTTTGCTTTACTGGAACATGATAAAATACTTAAACCATCCTAAATTTATATCTATACCATTTATAAATTCATTTATTATATCGTTCCTTATGTCCCGGCGGGACATTTCGTGGGTAGCAAAATATGACTAAAATGACATTCATCGTTCCATAGGAACGTTTGGTGCTTTGCCGATTCTTATTTTTTAACCGCAATAATAATTTGCCATATCTCTGTTAACCCACTAAAATTTTTGCCAAAAAATACAATCATATTGTTACCAAATCCTCATCTCTTGTCTCAACATTGATATTTGGTATTAAAAAAATCGCAAATCCTATGGCAAACACATACACCCAAATTCACATCCAATTTGTATTTGCGGTAAAATACCGGGAAGGGCTAATACAACCGGCTTGGAAAGAAAAATTACATCAATACATCACCGGAATATTTCAGGAGAACAGACACAAAATGCTTCAAATAAACAGCATGCCTGATCACATTCATATATTAATTGGCATGAGGCCTGATCAATCTATTTCTTCATTAATTCAAAACGTAAAAACGGAAAGCAGCAAATGGATAAAAACCCAGAATTTCAGTAAACATCCTTTTGCATGGCAGGAAGGTTATGGTGCATTTTCGTATGGAAAAAGTCAGGTTCCGGCAGTAATCGAATACATCCAAAATCAGGAAATTCATCATAAGAAAGAAACGTTTTTAAATGAATACAGGAGATTGTTAAAGGTATTTGATATTGATTGGGAAGAGCAATATATTTTTAAAGAATTGGAATGAATGTCAGACGTTCGTTTGAAACAGATAATGAAGTATTATGTTTTTTTTCTATACCAGATTTTCATAAGAAATATCATTAATGAATGATTTGGTGATTAAATAGATACAATCACGATTTTTGGTAATTATAATCGGCAATGCACGAAACGTTCCGATGGAACGAGGGTAATTCATTGAATCGTTTTGGCTACCCACGAAATGTTCCTTTGGAACATGATGAAACATTTATAATATTATCGTCTTTTGTTCCAGAGGAACATTTCGTGGGTAGAAAATAATGATATGAATGGCTACCGTCGTTCCATCGGAACGTTTCGTGCATTGCCAATTCCTATAATTCACTTCCCATGGCAAATTGTAATCTGTGCGGAAGAACCGGAACCAATTGACGGATATTGAATAAAAATCCCCCGCCCCACCAACCAAATTCCGGCCACTGCTAACATAACCGGTGTTAATTTTCGAATTCGTGTACGAAGAGCAGGCGTAAACCAATTCTTGAAAAATCCAACTGTCATCATCATTGGTAAAGTTCCAACTCCAAATAATAACATAAATGTTCCCCCACCTAAAATACTGCCGGTTGCCACTGAACTGATTAATGCCAGATAGACCATACCACAAGGCAGAAGTCCGTTAAGCATTCCGAGCAAAAGCCAGCCATGCATTTTACGACTTTTCAACATTTGTGACATTCCTTTTTTGACTTGATTAACAGCTTGTTGCCAGAATTTTGGTGGATGAAAGTATAAATCCAGTTTGGATGGCCAGAATACGTAAGCAATCATTAACATTCCTGCCAAAACAGATAGATAACGCAGGTAACCAATCCATACCAGTGACGAGCTGATAGAGCCAATGATTGCTCCAAGCATTGCATAACTGGTTGCACGCCCAATATTATAAAGTGACAATCCTGCAAATTTTTGCCACAAATTTCCTTTCTGAACAGGTAATGCCAGCGCAATTGGTCCGCACATGCCAATACAATGGAAACTGCTCATAAGCCCCATTGTAAGTGCTAGGAAAGGAAGTGCACCAATCATTGCTGCGTGTTAATTATATTTAATTTAAGATTATTTTTATTCTAAATATTTAAATATCAATCGATTGGGACTGTGAACTTTTTACTTCCTACTATTATTTTTAGTCGAATGACTAATCAGAATTACATCTTCATTCCAATAAGTTTGTTTACCATTTTTCCAGTCAATCTGCAAATGATAACGGCCTTCGGGAATTTTGGAAGATGGAATAAATTGTTCATTATTTTTTTGATCAACAGCAAAAATCCGGTCATTTTTATCATTGGACGGACAATAAAATCTTACTTTTCCGGTAAGTGAATTCCCGGCAAAAGCTTTCGGATAACGAATTAATAAACCAGCATCATTTACCTGCCAGACAAGCGGTTCGGTAAGCTCTTTAGCTCGTTTGATCTTATTGATTTTATCCTGAAATTGAAGTTCCTCTTCATAATAATGATCCGTTACTAAATCAATTTTCTGGCTTGCACTCATTCCCACAAGCACGAGGATCATGGCTACAAAACCCAGGTATAAAATGGCTATTCCCGCACCCCAGTTAATTTTCATATTTTTTAGGCTTATTGATGTATAAAAATTTTATTCTTCCGGCGCCATAAAAGTGGTTTCAAAACTTTCCAGTTTTTCTTTTCCCTGGTACACCGACAGTTTCAATTTCGTTTTTCTGCTTTTCAATTCTGATTTTGGAATAATAATAAACACAGTACCTTCCGACATTCCGGCTCCGTCCAGGGTAAGATCAGGAGTTCCAGCAAAAATTAATTTCCCTTGTGGGGCGTCCAGATGTATTACTGGTTTTACCACATAATTCGTTTTATTGAATATTTTAAAAGTATACAGATTACTGATCGTACCATCTTTATTTTCAATGTATTGGCTACCTGGTGCGCGGAATAATGTTGTTTGTGTGTCTGTTCTTGATACAAGCATAAATCCTAATCCTGACCACAATAATATCAATACAACAATGTAACCGATAACTCTCGTCGTAATCAGTTTATTGGTTTTATTGACGATCGCATTTTCGGATGTATAGCGGATCAGTCCCGGTGCAAAATCAACTTTATCCATAATGGAATCGCAGGCATCAATACAGGCTGTGCAGTTTACACATTCCATTTGCATCCCATTTCTGATGTCAATTCCCGTGGGACAAACTGCAACGCATTGATGACAGCTAACACAATCTCCTTCCGGCCTATCCTGGCCTTTATGCAATTTTCCTCTTGGTTCACCGCGTTCATAATCATAAGCAACTACAATAGAATTACGATCCATCAAAACACCTTGCAAACGGCCATAAGGACACACAACTGTACAAGCCTGATCGCGGAGCCAGGCGAAATTGAAGTAAAAAATAGCTGTGAAACTTACAATTCCGGTAAAAAGTGGAATGTGGTTTTCAATAGGTTCATGAATGATTTTAGACAGTTCATCAACACCCAAAACATAAGATAATAACAGATTGGCGATCAGAAACGAAACTGCCAGGAACGCCGTATATTTCAATCCCTTTTTCAGGATTTTTTCAGTTGTCCAGGGTGCCTTGTTTAATAATTTTTGCTTTCCTGCATCTCCTTCAATTGCGTATTCTATTTTACGAAAAACCATTTCCATAAAAACCGTTTGCGGACAAGCCCAGCCGCACCAAAGCCGTCCGAATATGGTCGTGAACAAAACAATAAAAACCATAAAAGAAAGCATCGTCAGCCCGAAAAGCCAGTAATCCTGCGGCCCGATAAAAATGCCGAAAATGATGAATTTCCGTTCCAGTACATTGAAGAGCAAAAGCGGCTGGCCGTTGTATTTCAGGAATGGAGTTACGAATAGCAGAGTAAGTATAAGTACCGTAAACCAAACACGCCGGTTGTGCCAGTTTCCTTTTGGTTTTTGTGGATAAAACCAGTTACGTTTTCCATCTTCGGTCACGCCGTTGAAGTGATCACGGAAGGATTCATCTGGTAGTGGAGTTACTTGAGCTTTCATAATTAAATATTAAAGGTTTCACGCAAAGTAGATAAGCAAGGAGCAGAGGACGCAAAGCCTTTGTGCTCTCTGCTTTTTTCTTCATTTACTTTGCGTGAAAAAACTATTTAGCAGCTACATTTTCGTTTGCTACTAATTCCCCCTGAGGCTCTTTTGGATTGGCTGGTTTTGTTCCTTTTAGTGATAAAACATAACTGGCCACCTTTTGAATATCGGTTGGAGAAAGTTGTTTTTCCCAGGAAATCATACCTTTTTCAGGAACACCGTATTTGATTACTTTAAACAAGTTTTTAACACCACCGCCATGCAGCCAATACTCATCTGTAAGGTTTGGCCCAACGGATCCACCGCCTTCCGCGCCGTGACATGCAGTACATTTTTCCTGAAAAATTGTTTTACCCTGGCCAAGAATTGCGCCATCGGTTAATTGTGTCACCGAGTTTTCATCCATACTTGCGCCAACTTTGGCCATGTAAGCTTTTTTCTCAATTTCAGCCGTTGCAATTTCTTTATCCAGTTCGGCAATTTGCATATCACCAATGCCGCCGAAATAGTAAACTGCATAAAATAAGGCAATGGCAATAGATGCTAAAAATAGAGATTGAAGCCATGGCGGCATGCGGTTATCCAGTTCCTGAATACCATCGTAATCATGACCATCTATCAAAATTTCCTTTTCTTCACTCACCGAAACACCCATTCCAACAAATTTTTTCCAGGACTGACTGCTGAAAAAAGGTTTAGATTCTGTTTGTTCGGATGTTTTAGAAAGTTGTTTTAATACGCTGAGCGCATTTACAAGAACAATTACAATTAATACGGCCAGAAAAAACAGTACACCCAGCAGCAAAAGAAGCAGGATCTCGGTGCCGGTAATTGACCATATTTTTTCGGTTTCCTCTTGTGCAAATGAAGAGGAAGAAACCAGAAAAAACAATGTAATTGATAATATTCCTTTTTTTATCACCCCGTCGCTTAACGGAATACTGCTCATTTTTTGGATTGTTTTTTTATCCAGGCTAAAAACAAAAACGATGAGCGATATAAAGAATACAAAAAATATGATCAACGAAATCAGAGGGAAAATCTCTATTCCCGCAATGCTTTCAAGATAAGTTCGAAATTTCATAATGATTAATTTTGAAGTGTTATTACTTCGTTTTTATATCTGTTCCCAGTCTTTGTAAATAGGCAATCAGTGCTATGATTTCCTTATTTTCATTAGCTTTAATACCGCTTTGTTTCAGTCTGGCCTGAATCGTTTTCGATTGTTTTTGCAATTCGACATTAGCAATTTTATCATAACCTTTTTCATAAGGAACACCCAAAGTTTGCATGGCCCGTATTTTTGCTCCGGTTGTGCTTGTGTCAAGGTCGTCTTCCAAAAGCCATCCGTAGCGTGGCATAATAGAACCTGGTGACATACTTGTCGGATCTTCCATGTGGTTGTAATGCCATGAATCCGGATATTTTCCTCCTACCCGGTGCAAATCCGGGCCGGTACGTTTAGAGCCCCACTGATGCGGGTGATCATATACAAATTCACCTGCTTTTGAATACTCGCCATAACGTTCAATTTCAGAACGGAACGGGCGAATCATCTGAGTGTGACATACATAACATCCTTCACGGACATATATATCCCTTCCCTGTAATTCCAGTGGCGTGTAAGGTTTTACTGCAACAATGGTAGGAACATTGGATTTGATCATGAAAGTCGGGATCATTTCGATCATCCCGCCGATGGCTACTGCTACCAATGCGAATATCGTAAGCGCCAATGGTTTACGTTCAAAAATCCTGCGGTGCCAGTATTCGTTTTTAGGCGCATGCCAGATTGCACTCAGCGGCATTGCTTTGGCAGTTTCGGTTGCAACCAGTTTGCCAGTTAAGGCGGTCATCCACAAATTGTAAATCATCACGATAAAACCAACGATATACAATGTTCCGCCAATACTGCGCAGGAAATAAAGCGGTGCAAGCTGGGTTACGGTTTCAAGGAAATTCGGATATTTCAACAAACCTTCCTGTGTAAATTCTTTCCACATGGAGCTTTGCACCCAGCCTGCCCAATACATAGGAATAGTATAAAACAGAATTCCTAATGTGCCAATCCAGAAATGAAAATTTGCTGCTTTTTGAGAATATAACGGACGATTATAAAGTCGGGGGAAAAGCCAGTATAATAAACCAAATGTAAGGAAACCGTTCCATCCCAAAGCACCAACGTGAACGTGTGCAACGATCCAGTCGGTATAATGCGCAATGGCGTTTACATTTTTGAAGGATAACATCGGACCTTCAAAAGTGGCCATTCCATAAGCTGTGATTGCTACAACAAAGAATTTCAGCACAACATCTTCCCGCACTTTATCCCAGGCACCGCGCAAAGTCATCAAACCATTAATCATTCCTCCCCAGGATGGCGCAATCAGCATGACGGAAAATACAGTCCCCAAGGTTTGCGCCCATTCCGGTAAGGCAGTGTATAGTAAATGGTGAGGTCCGGCCCAAATGTAAAGGAAGATTAGCGCCCAGAAATGGACAATGGAAAGCCGGTAAGAATAAATCGGTCTGTTGGCTGCTTTTGGTAAAAAATAGTACATCAAACCCAGGTAAGGTGTAGTCAGGAAAAATGCTACTGCATTGTGGCCATACCACCATTGAACCAGCGCGTCCTGCACACCTGCATAAACAGAATAACTCTTAAATAAAGAAATTGGTAAAGCAACGCTGTTCACTACATGTAACATCGCAACTGTTACAAAAGAAGCAATGTAAAACCACACAGCTGCATAAATATGTTCGGTTCTGCGGTTGATGGTGGTCATGATCAAATTGATCAGTGCCGAAACCCAGACTACTGCAATAGCAATATCCAATGGCCATTCCAATTCCGCGTATTCCTTGGAAGTGGTCAGTCCCATCGGAAGTGAAATAGCTGCTCCCAGGATGATAAACTGCCATGCCCAGAAATGAAATCTGCTCAAAACCGGGCTCCACATAGGCGTTCTTAAAACCCGTGGTGCGGAATAGTATAAGCCTGTGAAAAAACCGTTTCCGACAAAGGCGAAAATCACTGCATTAGTATGAAGCGGTCTTATCCGGCTGAAAGTCAGATAGGGGATATCCATATTCAGGTTGGGGAATACAAGCTGGAATGCGGCAAGCAAACCAACGAGCATTCCGATGAGCCCGAATAAGATAGTTGCAATGGCAAAATTTCTTACGATGCGGTTATCGTATTGGAACTCGTCCAGCTCAACCGATGCGATATCTGGATGGGGAACGTTTGACATAATTATGGAAGTAAAAGTTATTGGTGAATGGTAGGTTAGTATAGGTTACACAGAGAAAAGCAGAGAAAAAATGAGAACCACAGAGTAAAAGAGGTTTAATGACGCTAATCCAATTATGGTTATAATAAACTCTGTGGCTCTCTTTTGACCTCTGTGACTCTCTGTGTAACTTTATTCTCTGTATCGTCTAGTAAAATCCGTACGGATGGGGTGTAATCGTCATCGTAATGTCCATTTTTTACCGACCAGATAAATGCACCCAGAAAGGCGAGTGCTATGAATAAGCTGGCGATAATCATGATGTAGAAGGCGCTCATAACAGAGAGGAATTGAAATAATATTTTATATCCCAAAACTACTTTTCAGAGCCTTGCAGAACGATGACCAAATGCAGTGTCTGCTTATGACATTGATCAGTTTTTGATCCATTTCCTCGCTGCCATGTTACTGGCTAATGTTGTAAAGGCCACAATAGTGACAGAACTTACTGGCATGAGAATAGCGGCAATAACCGGCGAAAGTTTTCCTGCAATTGCAAAGGACAATCCAGCAAGATTATAAAGCAGAGAAATAGCAAAACTGATCTTAATGATTTTCTGTCCGGATTTAGCAAGATTAATATAAGCAGGCAGCTTGTCGAGCTGACTCCCTTCCACAATAGCATCGCAGGATGGAGAAAAATTATTAATATCATCAGAAACCGCCAATCCTACATTACTTTGTCGTAATGCACCGGCATCGTTCAATCCGTCGCCAACCATGAGTACATTCCGGTTGTGTTTTACTTGCAGATTTTTAATTAAATGGAGTTTTTCTTCCGGTTTTTGTTCAAATAAAAGATTCTCTTCCTGACCAAAAATGGGTGTTAAAAGTGCTTTGTCTGTTGGTTTGTCACCCGATAATAAATAGGTTTGAAAACCGGTATTTTGTAGGGCAGAAATGGTTTTGGCCAGTTCGGGACGGTATTTGCTTTTGATCGTAAAGTGACCTAAAATTTCATTTTCAATGGATACATAAACTTGGGAAGTATCGTTTTGCCTTTCATTCTTACCGGCGATTCCAACCCAGTGTGCCGAGCCGAGTTTTACCTCACGTTTTCCCCATAATGCTTTCATTCCTGCTCCGCCTTTTTCTTCATAATTAATCAGCGTCCGGCGGCTGGCTGTAACATCAGATAATTTTTGAACGATCATCCGGCTCAGAGGATGGGAGGATTGCATCGCCAGGGTTTTCACTATAACAAGTTCTTCCTCAGACAATTCTTTTCCAACAAATTCAACTTCGGCGGCATTAGTCTGGGTTATTGTTCCGGTTTTGTCAAAAACAATTGTGTCAATATGCGAGAGCCTTTCAATGGTAAAGGCATTTTTTGGATAAAAACGATTCTTGCCAAATAATGCTAAAAGATTTCCATTGGTAAAAGTGGAGGAAAGTACCAGTGCGCAGGGACATGCAACAAGCAGGCAAGTCGTAAAAGTCAGAAAAGCGGTTTCAGGATTTTTTAAAACAAGCAGCCAGAATAAAAAAGTAAACGAAGCAATGATCAAGACAACCACTGAAAAATACCGGTTAATTTTAGATGCCAGCGTTTGGTTCTGATCTTCCTTTTCCTTGGTAAAAGCATCATTATTCCATAACTGCGTCAGATAACTTTGTGAAACTTTTCGCAATACTTCCAGCTCAATCGAAGTCCCGGTTTGTTTTCCGCCTGCATAAATTGTATCACCTTTTTTTCGCTCCAACGGTTCTGCTTCGCCGGAAACAAAACTGTAATCGATCATGGCACGCGGACTTAGTAATACAGAATCAGCCGGAATCAGTTCTTCATTCCGAACTGTAATATGATCTTCCGGGCATAATTCTGTGATTGGTTTTCGCGTTTCAGTTCCATCTTTTATAACCGAAACTGCTACCGGGAAATACGATTTATAATCTCTATCAAATGAAATTCCTGCATATGTTTTATCCTGAAAATACCTTCCGATCAGCATAAAGAAAACGGCTCCTGCAAGCGAGTCAAAATAACCCGGTCCGGTTTGTGAAATGATCTGGTACAGGCTGATGGAAAATATGGAAATCAGCGCCAGTGCAATCGGTGCGTCAATATTCAGGTATTTGCCTTTTAATGCGGAAAATGCGGATTTGAAAAAATCAGAAGCACAATAAAAGAAAACCGGAAGACTCAGTGTAAGATTTAAAAAACTGAATAATGTTCGTAAATTCTGATCCGAAGAAGTTTGTCCTAAATTGAAATATTCAGGAAAGCTTAGCATCATAATATTGCCAAAAGCAAAACCAGCAATACCAATTTTATACAAACGCGTCCGGTTCCATTTTTTGATTTGAGTACCTTCCACATCATTCAGGCTGATATATGGTTCATAACCAATTTTTGTAATCAGCGCAGCAATTTCGCTTAGTTTAATCTGCTCACTATCATACGTAATACGGACTTTTTTCTCAGGAAAATTAACAACAGAACTACGAATGGAAGGATTAAGCCTGTGCAATTGTTCGAGTAACCAGATGCAGGAACTGCAATGCATTTTCGGAACCAACCAGTTGACACGCGACAAACGGCCATCAGTAAATTCCAGCATTTTATCAGCTATTTCAGGTAGATCCAGATAATCGTATTTCCCCTGGAAATAGGATTTATCTAAAGAAATCCCTTGTGCGCCATCAATTGAATAATAACCACATAAGTCATTTTCTTTAAGCAAATCATAAACCATAGAACATCCATCGCAGCAAAATTCGTGGTCATCAAAATGAATAATATCATCCTGGCATTCTTCCCCGCAATGGTAGCAGACAGGTTTTGTCAGGATTTCTTTTTCGATTGTAAGATTATTTGTATTCATTGATCTTCCCTGATTTATTCAATCCTTTAATTTATGCTGTCGATGAAATGCAAGTTGACATTACATAAACTTTAATTCAAAATTGAGAAAATCGGGTGGGGGAGAAGATGACGCAGGCGGGGTGTGAAGAATGACTTTGGTCAGGAATTAAGGAAGAGAAATAATAATTTAAATTTGATTAGACGGCGACCAGAATTTTATTTAGCTGACTGATCAGAATTTGTAACCGGATTGTAGTTTAGAACAATAATACCACACGAAAATTGTTTGGAAAACATCAGCTTAAAATTTTGCACTTCTGTAACTTGCTGAAAAATGGGCATTCCTTTTCCAATAACAGCCGGATTTATTAATAAATGAAGTTCGTCTATAAGTTGTTCTTTGATCAGTGAGGAAACAAATTCGCCTCCTCCATAAACGATCATATCACCACCTGCCTGATTTTTCAAAACATTGACTTCATCAGTCAATTTTCCGTTAGCAACAATAGTTCTTTCCCATTCCGATTTTATTAAGGTTTTGGAAAATACCACTTTTGGGGTTTCTACCATTTTTCTTGCACCTTCTTCTTCGCCTTCAGGATTGTTGAAAGCCTCAGTCCAATATGGTATGAATTCTTGCGCGAGTTTTCTTCCCAGCAAAATCGTGTCAACCGGGTTTGTGATTTCTCTGATATATTCTTTTAAATCGTCGGACCAATCAAGGAGCATCCAGTCCATTTCTCCATTAGCGCCTGAGATAAAGCCGTCAATGGTCAATTGGATTTGTAATTTTAATTTCCGCATATCTTAAAATTTGAATTGAGAAAATAATTGGTATAAATATAATGCACCTTTTCCAACTTCAAATATTTTAAACAGGATTCGCTAAATCAGGAATATCCGGAATAAAAAATTTACATTTTGTATTTATGTAGTTAACTACGTATATTTGAACTGAGATTAGTATTTAAGTTATATGAATATATTTAATGAATCTGGCGCTCTGTCAATTGCTACGCGTTTGCAGCGTCTCAGTGATCAGTTCCGTAAAGATGGAGTACTGATTTACCAGTCCAATCAAATTGATTTTGAGCCCAAATGGTTTCCGGTAATTTATGCATTGCATTTAAAATCCTCTTTGAGTATTCTGGAACTCTCAGAAGAAATTGGGTACGCGCATCCTTCTACGATTAGTCTGCTTAAAGAACTTGAAAAAGAAGGTTTGATAGAATCCTTTAAAGATGAAAAGGATGAAAGAAAACGTCTGGTCAGGTTGACTTTAAAAGCAGAGGAACTTGTAAAAAAGATGCAGCCGGTTTGGGATAAAATAAAAAAGGCGGCAGAAGAAATTACCAATACAGCAAATAATCTTTTATTAGCCATGGATGAAACTGAATATCAACTTAAAAAGGAAGGTTTTTTTGACCGTTATACACGTATGAGTAAGGAAGAAACGGAGTCGGCTACAACGGTTGTAGATTATAAGCCGGAATATGCTCAGGCATTTTATGACTTAAATTATGATTGGATATCAGAAACTTATGAAGTAGAACCCGAGGATGAAAAGGTTTTATCGGATCCTGAAAAATATTATTTAAAAGATGGCGGAGCTATTTTGATTGTACTTTTTCACAATGAGCCTGTTGGAACCTGCGCATTGAAATGGAGCGGTGCTGGAATTGTTGAAATGAGTAAAATGACCGTTTCTAAAAAGATGCGCGGTATGAAAATCGGTGAGTTGCTGGGAAATGCAATTATTAAAAAAGCCGGAGAACTAGGGGCGAAGAAGGTGATTTTGTATTCAAATAAAAAAGGGTCTGCCGCAGGAATTAATTTATACCGGAAACTTGGCTTCGTTGAAGTTCCTTTAATTGGTGCGGATTACAAACGGGCAGATATTAAAATGGAACTGGATGTATAAATCACCTTTTCAAACTCAGTCTTGCAGGCCCTTGTTTGTTTGGTAGTTTGGCCAGGTTCAGGAAAAAAAAGCTGTTAGCATTTCCTTTGCGCTGCTCAATGGCCGCTTTATCCGGTATGTCAATGAATGATTTTATTTTACTCTGATCCCAGATGCTGGCTCCTACGGAATAATTTTTAATACCTCTGGTGATTTCAGAAGCACTGGAAGCAAATGAAATAACAAGCACAAGAAAGGAAATTGTTTTTATACTGAAGTTTATTCTGGTGTTTTCAGATTTGGATATGATTAAAAGTGCTGATGAGATGTAGGTAAACAATACAAATAGCGCTGGAATAGAGCCTCTCATGGCCAAATCATTATAGATCCCAAATTTAAAAAGTGGAAGAAGCATTAAAAATAAGATAACAGGAATAAAATAACTGATTTGATCATTTGAGAATAAGTTTGCTCTTTTCATGTAAAAGTATAAAGGAACACAGAACAAAAATTCAACAATAATAAATATTGGATAACTTATAAAAAACCTAAGATTTTTGAATAGAAAAAGCATAGGGAAAGAAAATTCGTTACTAAGAATATAGCTTGATGTTATAAAAAACAATGCCGTTGCAACAACCAAATTATGAACAGTAAGCAGGCTGGTGAAATCGTTTTTTTGTATTAGTTTGTACACATATACAAGAAGCAAAGGAATAATGCCAATAAGTGCTAAGGGAGAATATAAAACCAAAGACGCAATAGGGAGGCCAAGGTATTTTTTGGAAATTTTGTCTTCCGAATTAACCAGAATTCCCGTAACTATCCAGGCTGCAATACATTGTTGCGGAACCCAATAAAGTAGCGTAGTCATAGAACTATACTGATAGTCCCGGGCCCAGAAGTCAATATGGTCGCCCGGAACGGTTGAACCTGCAAAACGAAAAAGCCATGGAATTAGGTCAAGTCCTCCACCCAGCATAAATACAAGTGTTATAAATACCATCTGAAGCAGATTAATGCTGAACCCGGTTAGTTTTTTTACAAAAGAAGTAAATAATATAAAAGCTAGGAAAACACCGGTTCCTGACCAAATGAATTGAAATATGTTACTTGATGTCCAGTTGGTAAGCTTACCAATAAGCGATGGAAATATGAAATAACCAATATAGTAAGCGAAGTAAAACTCCGATTCGTTGTAGGCATATTTAAGCGGCCAAGGTCTTTTCACCATGTCGCTAAATGTTGGATTACTAAATGAATAGTCAGTATTTTGAAAACCAAATCCTCCAATACCAGATAGTGAAAACCAGGTAAAAATGAGAATGAGGGGTAGAATATAATTTTTGGAGTTACTAATCCTGAAATTGAACTTCAGACTAAATATTTCTCTTGCCCAGCAAAATAAGCTGATAAGGCAAAATGCAGAAACAGGCAGAGAAATATATAACCTGGTATATGTCAGTAAAAATAAAATATTGGGTAATAACAGATAAAAGGATGCGAAAAAAATCGTGACTTCTACGGGAAAATGCTGTAACTGACCAATTGTTGTAACTTTTTGGAGATTTAATTTCATTATCAATTTTCATAAGAGGAGCAGAGTAAATCTACCCAGAAAATTGGAGAAATTGTTTATATTAATTTAATAATTATAGCAGAGATAGCTAATCTAAGAACTTAGAACAGAAGGGAATATATAAACCTGAAATTAGATTTTACTGATAATCATATTGTTCATTTCAGGTTTTCCTTTTTTTCTTTCTTGCTGAGGGAAAGAGAACATTGTTCAATATCAGCCGGTAACCCGGTGAATTAGGATAAAGATTCAGATCAGTAGGCATTCTCCTGCCTCCACCGCCACGTCCCTCGGGATCATGGCCGCCGTAAAATGTCCATTGTCCACGTCCCATTTCACCATAAATGTATCGGTCTGATGAAGAACTTGTCCCCATTACCAGCACGCTTGGTTTAACCGTATATTTAGAAAAAGCAGTAGTTTGGCCAAAAAATTCCCGGATCAGATTTTCATGATTTTGAACCAGCATAGCTGGAATTACATCCCATTTGGCAGAAAAGTCGAATAAAGAAAAATAGGCATTGCTCGTTTCACCCCAGCCTCTGAAACCTCCGCCGGAAGAATTAATATCCGAGAAATTCATTCCTTCGTAATCATCCAGCTGCAATTTGAAATTGCGGAATGCAAACGTTTTTTCAAAATCAAGCTTGGATTGCGCATTTGGATCGACTCCGTCACCATCCAGATTATCGACAATATCTATTCCTTCGGCGGCGAGAGCAATATCAAAAGTTTCAGCACCAGAACACATGGCGAATAAAAATCCTCCGCCGGCACAAAATTCTTTGATTGATTTGGCTACTGCCAGTTTCATCTGGGAAACTTTTTTATAACCAAAACGACTGGCAATAGCTTCCACAGCTTTTACGTCAGCCTCACTGGTTCGCCGCAGACTTCTTCCAAACTGGCCTGTAAAATCCTCATGATGAAGGTGTAGCCAGTCATATTTAGGCAAGTCGCCTTTAAGGATTTCTTCATCGTAAATGACCTCAAAAGGTATTTCAGCATATTTTAATACGAGTAAAACTGCATCGGTATTTTCGAATTCGGATGGGCTGATTTTGATAGGAGAATACACCGCTATTTTTGCCGCTTTAAACAGCTTGACCACATCCATATTGACATTAGGGTCACTGATCTGGCTGACGATCTGCTGATTAGTAGCATCAGAAATGACTTCATAATAAATTGCTCTCAGCTTACATTCCTTTTCAATAGACTTGCTATAAGGAACCATAAAACTGCCACCCCGATAATTTAGTAACCAATCAACCTCAACGTCGCCTTTTAAAAGGATGTAGGATAAACCATAAGCCTTAAGATGGTTGGTCTGGGTATTGTCCATTGGGATCAACAGGAAATTCGCAAATGAAGCCTGCGAAAAAAGCACCAGAAGTAAAAACATAAACCTGATCATGGTATTTCAAGCCGGTTAAAATTTTAGGTTTTTTATCAGGAGGAAGCTGATTCAAATTTAACAAAATATAATTGATTATAAGTTGATAATGAGGGTTTTTAAAGGTTGTTTATTTGGATTTAAAAAGCCTTTTGATCCAAAGCCCAAAAAATGCCGCTTATACCAGGCATTGTCTGTATTTGTCAGATGAATTTTAGTCATGAAAGAAATTTGTATAAGTCAATAATCAAAAAATCAGTTAGGTAAATTTTAAAAAGTTGCCTGGGCGATAAGTAGTTTCCATACAAAAAAGATTTAATAATTAATATTAACTTATTGTTATATAAATAATAAATCTTAATAAAACCATAATAGGCTTCAACGAATATTATTCCCTTCCCAAAATAACTTTAAAAAATTTTTCACTTACCTAACAACTTATGTATGTCAGTAGTATTACGAAACAAATCAATTCACAGGGATAAATTCACCCGGTTTGGATTGATGTATTTATTGTCCGCCAGCCTGTTAACAGGAACTGCTTATGCTTACACTTCGCCTTCTTCCGGTGAAAAGGAATTTACTGAAAATATAAGTAATAAAGTTTTACGGGAGGAAAAAACAGAAATAAAAATCCAGGGAAAAATTACTGCTTCAGACGGTAGCGGAGGTTTACCAGGTGTCAGTGTAATATTGAAAGGATCTTCTCAGGGAACAACTTCTGATGAAAACGGAGCATACCAAATTAATGTTACGGATGCTAAGTCAGTTTTGATTTTTAGTTTTGTAGGCTATGAATCGCAGGAAATTGTTGTAGGAAACCGCTCTGCTATTGACGTCATCTTAAAAGTGGATACCAAAGCGCTTAGCGAAATTGTAGTGGTAGGTTATGGAACTCAGAAAAAAGCAAATCTGACGGGAGCTGTGGACCAGATCAGCAGCAAAGTGCTTGAAAACCGTTCGCTACCTAATCTTTCTCAGGGACTTCAAGGTGTTATTCCTAATCTTAACTTAACAAT
>Ga0247739_10000197_pt1 | contig 20888 bp, 13 predicted proteins | sample UWRJL058202B2_FD_180943 | JGI IMG/M metagenome (GOLD analysis project Ga0247739, IMG submission 180943) | Plant litter microbial communities from Arlington Agricultural Research Station in Wisconsin, United States - UWRJ-L058-202B-2 | ecosystem: Environmental > Terrestrial > Plant litter >...
AAGAAGTTCTGTCGGCATTCCGCAACCAGGGTTTCATGACTGGTACTTATTTCTCAAAACCCGACTGGCATACGGATTCTTACTGGTGGCCTTATTTCCCTCCCAAAGATCGTAATGCTTCTTATGATCCCAAAAAACGCCCTGAGGTTTGGAAAAAATTTAAGGATTTTACCTATAATCAAATTGAAGAACTGATGTCTGATTATGGCTCAGTTGACATTCTTTGGCTTGATGGCGGCTGGGTACGGCCTTTCAGCACCATAGATCCAAATATCAGCTGGCAAAAATCGATTACGTTCGAACAGGATATCGACATGCCAAGAATTGCAAAAATGGCAAGATCCCATCAGCCGGGTTTATTGGTAGTGGACAGAACAGTAACAGGAGAATTTGAAAACTACGTAACCCCGGAACAGCAAATCCCGGAAAGTTATATGTCCATTCCATGGGAATCCTGTATGACAATGGGCGATTCCTGGTCATATATTCCTAAGGAAAACTTCAAATCCGCTCATAAACTGGTACATACATTAGTTGATATTGTTGCAAAAGGAGGTAATCTTTTACTAAATATCGCACCTGGCCCGGATGGAGAATGGCACGACGAGGCTTATCAGCGCCTGGAAGAAATGGGTAAATGGATGAATGTAAACAGCGTAGGGATTTATGAAACTAAACCATTAGCCCCTTACAGAAAAAGAAAATGGGCTTATACTAAAAAAGGAAATACCACCTATGCTTTTTATCTGGCTGATGCAGGTGAAGCAATTCCGACGGGTCTGAAACCGGAAGGTTTGGACATTGCCGCATCTGCTAAAATTACATTTGCTGGGAATAAAAAGTTGTTAAAATTAAAAGATGGTGTAATTCAAATTCCAGCTAAAACGATTGCAGAAGTTGGGAAGCAGCCGGCTTATTTGTTTGTGATCGAATAGGCATTGCAGTCTGCTTTATAAATTTCTTCTTTTACCTGAATGAGTATAGTCCGGGAATGTTATCTTTATTGGGTAGCGTTTCCGGATTTTTTAGTGGGGTTTGGGGGGCGGGTTTTGGATTGATAGAGAAAAGGAAAACTTGGAATCGAATTCCATTATACCTTAAAATCATTAATTTAAGTTGTAGTACAAATCAAAAGATGCATTGATATATTAAGTTGGCAGTAACTGTGCAGACTTGTAAACACAAACATATGAAATTCGGACAATTATTTATCGGACTTTTACTTGGCGGAATATTGGGTTTTGGTTTGGCAAAATATTTTGCCAAACCAATAACAATTGACAGTTCTGCATCCTCCGCAAAGTGGATTTGGCCCGACAGTTTAGATGCCGTAAAGGCGGCATCTGAAAACCACCAGATTGTTTATGAAGATAGTACAATGAGGGTTTTGCAAGTAATTTTGGAAGGACACAAAGAAGAACCTATCCACACCCACAAATGGAAAAGCATCATGTGGATTACAAAACCCGCCGTCCCCTGCACAATTTACCAATACAATCTGGACAAAAGTGGAAAATTTGTGGTAAAAGACAGTGTAAATGTGCCACATATGGACACTAACATTGGGTTTCCAAATGACGCAGAAGGTCCGACAGGAATTAAAAATCTGGGTAATGACAACGGTATTGCATACAGAATTGAATTCAAAAAAGACTTCAAGCCATAACCTTTTTTCTCAACCACGGCTTGATAAAAGGCTGCTATACCAATATAGGTTTTGCAATAGTGGCGCTGACGAATAACGGTTCAGGTTCATTTTAACGTTTGTGAAAGAGTTGAACTCACAGAATTTAAATGCCCACCAAGCCCTAAACCGTTAACGGTCATTACAACTAACGTTATGATAAAAAAAATTTCGAAAGATGACTGTTCCAGAAAAGTTCTAAGTAATGAAACCCATTGATGCTAAAAGAGAAAAGAAAATAGTTGCTGGCGCGATTGTAGTTGGCATGCTGTTCTATTTATCAAAATTTGTAAGGCCTTACTTTGCTGACAACAATTTTGCACTGTTTATTTTAGGTTTTTTACCCAATTTTGGCTTGGCATTAGCTATGCCGTTTATATATGTTGGCAATAGATTACGACTCAACAAGCCCGCCAAACATTTTACTATTTCATGTATTGTTACGGTTTTGCTAATGATTTTAAATGAGATACGAGATAAATACCAATTAGGGAGAGTTTTTGATTAGTTTGACATTTATGCCTCACTTGTCGGTGTTATTTTTGCTTTTCTTGTGTTTTATTTAACGTTAAAGAACGTGTGTTTTAAATAAGGGAAGACCATTAGCAAAAACTAAAGGATACCAAACCAACCAAAAAGACAAAGAAATTTTATTATTGAATAAAGAACTTTCACAAATTCAATCAAAAGTGATAGCTGATTCAATCCAAAACCATACACATTTATTCCTCAACAAGGCGTCTTCACAGTCCCCTTCAATACTTAACCAATTACCAATAAAAGGCCTGTGATGACACAAGCCATGAAGACAAATACTCTAACAAATTACCAATAAAGATCTGTGATGACACGGGAAGTTATCTTCAAGAGCATAGAACAATCGTATTATTATGAAGGATACAAAAAAGAAGATGATGATGAAATTTAAAACCAAATTTCACAGACTTACTTTTTGTGTTGATAACATATATCAAGAGAATCAAAAATTTGTCTGATATTTATCCATCATTTATAACTAGCGCTTTTTTGAGGCTCCAACTTTGTTCCTAACATTATTTACCTAAGAATAATATTAATCCAAAATGACAAAACATCTAACTGCATTATTTCTGTTTACTGCTTTTACTTCATTTGCACAAGCTCCTCCAAAACCTTATGGTGCTGTGCCTGCTCCCAGGCAAATTGCGTGGCATGAAACAGAAGTTTACGGTATTATGCACTTTACTCCAACTACTTTTGAAAACAAGGAATGGGGATATGGAGATGCGGATCCTAAAATATTTAACCCAAAAGATTTTAATGCAGAACAAATTATCTTGGCTGCAAAAGCAGGAGGATTAAGGGGAATCGTTTTAGTTGCCAAACATCACGACGGGTTCGCACTCTGGCCTACGAAAACCACGGAATATAATATTTCTAAAAGCCCGTTCAGGGATGGAAAAGGAGATTTGGTAAAAGAAGTGTCGGACGCTGCACGGAAACACGGCTTGAAATTTGGCGTTTACTGCTCTCCCTGGGACCGGAATAATCCTAAATATGGAACACCTGAATATCTTCAGATATACCGGGATCAATTAAAAGAACTTTATACCAATTATGGCCAGGTTTTTATGTCGTGGCATGATGGTGCTAATGGCGGCGATGGTTATTACGGGGGTGCAAAAGAAAAACGTTCTATTGACAATACCACTTATTACCAATGGGATTCTACCTGGACAAACCTGACTCGCAAACTACAGCCGGGTGCCAGCATTTTCAGTGATATAGGCTGGGACGTTCGCTGGGCAGGAAATGAAGATGGAAGTGTAAATGAAACGTCATGGGCAACTTTGACACCTGTACCTTCCAAGGGACAAAATGTTGCAGTACCTGGCCAAGCCAATGCGGATGAAAATCCTGGTGGAACACGTAATGGTAAATACTGGATTCCTGCTGAATGTGATGTCCCATTACGGAAAGGCTGGTTTTTTCATCCTGATCAAAAACCAAAAACACCAGAAAAATTATTCGATTTATACTTAAAAAGTGTGGGCCGCGGAGCAGCATTGGATCTTGGTCTGGCTCCTGATACACGCGGACAATTACATGAAGACGATGTAGCTGCTTTAAAATCTTTCGGAGACCATGTGAGCAAAACTTTTGCTACAAATCTGATTGCCCGTGCAGGATCAAAAGCGGTAAATGTAAAAGGTTACAACAGTATTTATAGTGCAAAAAACATATTAGACAGCAAGCCGGATACTTATTGGGCTACTGATGACGATTTTAAAACTCCGGAAGTAACAATCGAGTTGAACCAGCCAGTTACTTTTGATATTATCAGCTTGCAAGAATATATCAAGCTTGGACAACGTATTGAAGGTTTTGCAGTAGATGTTTGGGAAGGAACAGATTGGAAAGAAATATGCAAAGGAACCAGTGTTGGAGCCAAGAAACTGGTAAAACTTGAAATCCCTGTTACTGGTCAAAAATTTAGGTTACGTGTTACTAAATCTCCTGTTAGTATTGCAATTAGTGAATTTGGGTTGTATAAGGATACGGAATAATTAAGAGACTTGCCAAGACTATGCATCTACGTCTTGGTAAGTCTTTATAATATTGTAATTTTCAATGAGGTCAAAGATTGTAATTTAGTGAAGTCTGATTTGTTATAAGTTATTAATTCATTACAATGCTCTTCTGCAATTGCAGTGTGGAGACAATCGTTAAAATTTTGAAACCCAATTTTCTCAGCGAAGAGAAATGCACGTTTATAATTTTTCAAATTATAGGAATATGGATTCAAAATAATAAATCCACTCAATTTTAAATTTATTTCTTCCACAGAAACATTAAGTTTGCCAAGGACAAATGCTGTTTCTTGTAAAACTAAGAATGATATAAATAATTCTTCCCTTCTAGTAACTTCTCTATAAATTTCATCAGCTTGCGTATGCTTTGAAACATTCTGTTCAACAAGAAAATTTATTAAAACATCTGTATCAAGATATACCATATTAAATAAACGTCATATCGTTAGATTCATCTGCTAGTTTTGATAAATCAACAGAAGGGTCAACCTTAATTGGTGGAAACTGATCCTGCAATGCTTTCATTTTTAAATAAACATCAAACTGACTTAAAACCGGAGCCTCTTCAACTTCTTCTACGGTTATCCGTATCCTTCTTTTGTCGAAAAGAGGCATAATTTTTTTCCAAAATTTTTCAGTCCATTCTTCTGGTTCTACTAAAAAGGTTGTTTGCATCGTCTATCTTTTTTAGTTTAAACAAAATTAGCAGGATTAAGTCACAAACAAATATTTGTTATATGGCAATTAATCCAATTTCAACCTCTCCAGCCTCGCATACATTTCCATCATTGCCGCCTGATCAATCAAAGTTCTATCCTTTTTCCGGCCAAATAAACCTTTTTCATCCCGTTCATCCTTCCAGATCCTTTCCGCATCAGCAACAAAAAACTGCAAGCGGTCTTTCTTCTTTTCAACCTTATAAAGTTCTTCATAACCTCTCAAAAGAACCACATTAAACCAGTAATTACCTGGTAGCTTTTCGTTTTTATAAAAATACTTTTCAGCTGAACCTGCAATAAACTGTGCTTCCTGCAAATACTTTTTATCTTTTGTGATAGTATAAAGCAGAACATTTGACTGCAGCATCGTGCCGGTATTGTAAGTATATCTGGTCGAATCAATTGTCAGGCTGGGCACTTTTATAGCATCGTAAAATATGCCATTTGAATCACGCAGGTTTTTATTTGTCCAGTTGTATAATTCTATTGCTGTTTTCAGATATTCATTTTTCTTCGTGATTTTATACAACTGCAATGCGACTAAAATTCCTGGCCCGTTCGAACAGGTATTTTTTGTGTTCTTCTCATCCTCTTTCCAATACAATCCCCCGCCGGTTTTTTCATCATAACCAGTCATCATAAAACGATAGATTTCTTCTGCAAGAGTCAGATAAGATTTTTCACCGGTTCGGTTGTATGCATCCAGAGCAGCAATGGCAATCCATTGATTATCATCATAAAATCGTGAATCATTGCCCTCTTTAGATACATAAGCCTGGTAACCCGGTGCAGGAGGATTTGGATTATAATATTGCTTAACTGCGTTCAGAACAGGTTTTATGAATTCATTTTTGGAAGTCAGCTGTTCTGCCTCATTTGCTGCCTGCATCAATGCACACAATGGCCACAAGTAAGAATTTGGCTTATCATTTTTACCATTGGTTTCAATATAAAGCCCTGTTTGTGGCTGATAAAATACGGTGTTTATATTCTGGTTAATCTCTGTAACGCGACTTTTATAATCCGGGTTTTGGGATTGTCCAGGCAAGTGTAAAGAGAAAAATAAGATAATGGCAATTAGTAATGCAGAATATTTCATTGTAGTTTCTTAAAGTAGCTTTCTGTAAAAAGAAGATTGAAAGCGCTGATTTACTCATCAAGACTAGACTGCCAAGTTTTAAAACGGGGACGCCTAGTCGGGGACGCCTGGTCGGGGACGCCTGGTCTTGGCAAATCTAGTCTTAATCGACAAATCTAATCCTGTTTTTCCCTCCTATTAAAACCAAATCTTTCAAATCATAATATTTCAAAACACCATAAAGAACATTCGAATAAGCATCCCTAAACATCGGATTTTTTACTATTTCTTCAAAAGATTTTATTGAACCGGAAATTTCAGTTTCAGCAATCCTTCGATCCAGATAAGCCGCATGTATTGCAGCCGGACCATAATCACCATTGGCAATAAGATTTATTTTAAGGCTTTTAAACTTCGGATCCGTCATTATAAAATCTACAATCGAATTTATATCCGTCACCCGCTGACCCATGACTGGCTTTCCAATATGCAGGCAGATCATAGAATTACGATATTCGCGGTTCCAGTATTTGGTATCATTTAATTCCATTGGATCTGCTGTTTCACCAAATCCTCTTAAATCAGCCAAAACAAGAATATCACCCCGGTTGATATAAGTTTCCAGTATTTTTTCATTTGACATGATTTCTGCTTTCCCATTTTCATTCAGGAAAAGAACCGCTTTACTGCCAGCAAAAATTTTTTCAGGATATACAACTAAAACCGGCACAGGCATTTCACCTTTTTTCAGTATCTGATATTTAAATACAGTATGGCTTCTTGCTTTAATTACACCTGTGGGTTCAATTACGATTTTATTTGCAGAAATATTTATCCCTAATAATTCCATAACTTTTGACTTCACAGCAGCACTATCTCCTTTAATGAATGTAGATCTCCCAGCTGAAAATTTCTCTGATTGCTTGCTATTTTCCAATGCAACAGATATGACATCTTCAAAAGATTTAAGAACCTGTCCTTTTGACGTTGCTAGCAGTTCTTGTTCAGGAATAGGTATATTTTCCTTTTCTAAAACAGGAACATTATCATTGTAAAACCATTTTCTAAACCAGGAAGCAGCGGCCTCACGTTTTGGTTTCGGCATTCCATGACCACTTTCTGCTGTAAACATCGCGACTTTGTTCTCCTGACCTAAAACCTGATAGGCTTGTTTTAATTCGCTATAAGTTTGCTGTGCACCCCAATAATCCACAAAATCATATAACCCAGACATAATCAGCAATGGCTTAGGAGAAATCATCAATAAAAAATCTCCAATTTCCAGCCCTTCTCTGCCTTCATAAGGAATATGCTGACAGCCATCTGACGGTCCGCTTAATTCCAAAACTCTTTCTCTTTTGGAAACATAGCTGCATACAACCGCCACTTTAATACGATCATCTAAACCCAGCATATAGGTAGTTTGGGTTCCGCCGCCTGAACTTCCAATGCAGCCTAGTTTACTTTTGTCAACTTCCGGCCGCGTTTCCAGATAATCAAGTGCACGGTGGTTGTCCCAGTATTCAATGGCAGCCACACTTGTACCAACCAGATTTGCTCCGACATTCAATAAAGTATGTTCTGTGGTCGAACCCCTTGTTGTAGCTTTTCCATCACCATCAATCAATTGGATACGTTCTCCTTGTCCAACCGGGTCAACTGCCAAAACAACAAAGCCATTTTGTGCCAAAACAATCGCTTCTTTTTGTTCAGAAACCTTTCCCGGCATTCCATGTCCAGCTAAAAACAACACACCGGGAAACGGACCTTTTCCTGCCGGAACATATAAATTGGCTGTTACGAATCGTCCGGGAACACTTTGGAAAACGATATTTTCAACACTAAAATCTTTGAAATTTTTCTTTCCGGTCACCTTCGCTTTTAAATCTGATTTTTCAGGAAACTCCCCTATTATCTTTTTGTAGCGATTTTTGCTTTGATCACGATATTCTTCCATTGTTTTTTTGGAAGAAAGTGCTTTGGTAAAATTCGTTTGTCTGTCAGCATATTGCTGATGAACCTGGCGCATCAGGTAAGCATTGTAAGCGATATTATTTCGCCACGAAAGTGCATTGGAATTATCCTGCGCGATGGCAATTTTTTGCATAAAAAGAAAAACCGGAATGCATAAAGCAATCCGGTATCCTGTGTAAGACTTGCCAAGACTTTGAGTCTTGGCAAGTCTGAAAAATGTATATCCTGACATATTAATTATAACCAGGATTTTGTTTGAATTCATCTTTATTCGTGATCGCATCAAGCTCAACCTGAGGAATCGGACGAAGCATGTGCGTTTCCTTAATGTTTGCTTTTGCATCCATGTTATATTTCTGTACGTAAGGTATCAGCTTTCCTGTGCGTTTCAAATCGAACCATCTTAACATTTCACCTGCCAGTTCACGGGCACGTTCGTCCAAAATAAAATCGATGTTCAGATCTTTTGCAGCAACTTCCATATCTGCTTCTTTGCCCGCAATCGCACGTTTTTTACGAAGGTCATTCATATATTTCAATGCCTCGGTTGGGTTTGTGCTCATCAATGCTTCCGCTGCAATTAAATACAGTTCTGCAATACGTATTACAAAACCATCACGTGAACTCCATTCCTGGTTAGCTGTCAAACGTGTAGCATCCATAAACTTACTCATCTGAATAAATTGCGACCTTGTTTGCAAAACACCATCTTTATACATCGTGTTGCGGTCATACAGTTTGTATTTATTTGCAGCATTGGCAATCTGTGCAGGCGTAGCCACGGTTTTCAAAAATACCAGTGAAGTATCACCCAAAGCCATTTTAGCATAACCATTTACACCACCTGCTTTCAAGTTTGCAAGATTCGCTTTCCAAACCGTTTGAAAAGTACCATTGTAACGCTGATCGATATTTTCATTGAACAGATCAAGCAAATGTGTTGTCGGCGCATAACGCTGGTATGGACGGCCGTAAAGAACCGAACGTTCCATTCCAGGCTGTTTGTCGTACACCATAATAAAGTACAAATGACTGTTATTTCCCTTTCCCGCCGCAGGATCGAAATCACCGTTCATGGTATCGTCATTGGTATAATTGACATAATAAACCACTTCTGAATTGGCGCCGCCCTCTGAGTTTTTCATATCCCAAAGTAATTTAAAATCACTGAATAGTGAGTAACGTCCGGATGCAATTACTTCTTTTGCCAAAGTTGCAGCCTCAGCATAAAGCGCTGCATTGTTGGTAGAGCTGGCACGGGTCAGACACATGCGGGCTTTAAATGATTTTGCAACATCCTGCGTAATACGTCCGGTTGACGATTTCTGTGCAGGAAGATTAGCAATAGCCACATTCAGATCATCAAATATTACCTTATAAAACTCTTCTACACTGGCACGTTTAGCAGTAGTCGCCGCACCAATTGTTGGTTCCAAAGGAAGTACAACATTCCCCCATGTTTCTGTGATTATCCACAAATAATGCGCACGTAAAAACCTTACTTCCCCTTCATATTGTTTGTTCAATGTCTCGGTTAGTATGGGTGAAGGAAGCAGTTTAAGGGCTGTGTTGCAGGTATTTACCGCTTTATACATGTGGCCCCACGAATCCTTCAGGTTTGTCTGCGCTCCGTTTAAGTCAACTGTATAATCCGAGACCTGGTTGGCTTTATTATCACCGCCTCTTAAAAAAAGGTCCGTACCGGTTTCTGTAAATGCCAGAGGAAATTCTTTACCATACCATAATCTGGTTCCTGAATAGGCTGCATTTACAGCAGCAGTAATACCCAATTCAGTTCCGAAAAATGGATCTTCGGTCAGACCGCTTTTATTTGTTTCGGCCAGATAATCTTCACAAGATGTCAATCCTACAAGAGAAAAAGCCAGGCACAAGGCTATTATTTTAGTTTTCATTAGAATGTCTTTTTGAAAAAAATTAAAACTTGATTCAGGTTCGGATTGTGAAAAAGATTAAAAATCGATGTTCACACCAAAGATCATTTGCTTCACAAGTGGGAAGTCGAGTGCACCGCCACGTTCCGGATCATAATCTTTTATCTTGCTGAAAGTGAAATAATTCTGTATTGTTCCATATACTCTGACTCTGCCAACACCAATCTTTTTCGTTAATGTAGAAGGAATGTTGTAACCCAAAGAAACGTCTCTGATTTTAACAAAAGAACCATTTACATATCCCAATGTAGATTGATACAAATAATTTGTTGTCGAATATGAACTGTTTGGTCTTGGGAATCCGTTCGTAGGATTTTCCGGAGTCCAGTAATCTACGTTAGATGAATTTTCCAATGCGCTTGGCTTGTAAGCTGAGGCGTTGTATTCGTAATTAATAAACTGTCCAATTCTGGCATAAACAAAAACGCTCAAATCGAAATTTTTGTACTCAAAATGGTTATTAACACCCAATGAGAATTTAGGAACCTGCGAGAATGTAGTACGATCTCCCGGATCAACAACGCCATTTCCGTTTGTGTCTGCCACTTTTACATCACCAGGTTTATTTTTACCAAAAGCTGTTGCTGCGTCTTCTTCACCCAATTGCCAGATGCCGATTTTTTTGTAGTCAAAAAACACTTTTGTTGGCTCTCCTACAAACCAAAAGTTGGCTTCATTGCGCGTTACTCCGTTATTTAATGCTACGATTTTTTCACGGTTCAGTGTGAAAGTGTAATCCGTTGACCAGTTGAACGATTTACCATTCAGGTTTTGAGAAGTAAGTGAAAGTTCAATTCCTTTATTTTGAACCTGACCCACGTTTTCCAGAATTTCACCGTAACCTGTATGCGTTGGCAACAAACTTGGAAGCAGCAGATCATTTGTCATGGATTTATACATATCAATCGTTCCTGAAATTCTGTTTCCAAATAATCCAAAATCAACACCTGCGTTCCATGTTCCTGTTGTTTCCCACGTAAGGTTCGGATTTGGAATTACACTTGGCGCATATCCGAATGCCGCACTCGTTCCAAACGCATAGGAAGACAATCCCAAACCTCCTTTGGTTGCATAAGGATCAATGGCTGCATTTCCCGATTTACCCCAGCTCACACGAAGTTTCAGGTCGTTGACAACCTTACTGTTTTGTAAAAATGGTTCTTCAATAATTCTCCACGCTCCTGAAACGGAAGGAAAATATCCCCATTTATTACCAGCCGCCAACACCGACGAACCATCAGTACGAAGGGAAGCCTGGAAAATATATTTGTTATCCAGTTTATAATTTACACGTCCGAAGAAAGATGCAATGCGTGTTTCTCTCAACTTACTACCAATTGCTTTCGAAATTGTATTGGAGTTCAGGTCATGGAAAGTAGTTAACGGGGAAGCCTGGTTATTACCGGAAAGAGTATATTCTTCATACTGTGTTCCCAAAGAGCTGGTTCCTAAGAGTCCCTGAATCTGATGTTTTCCAATCGTCTTATTATAGTTTAAAGTATTTTCCCAGGTGTAATTAAAGTTATTGGTAATCTCTGCACCGGAACTGGAATTACGTCCAACATTCGCTATCGTGTTATAACCTTTATAATATCCGCGGCGAAAATTGTTAAAATCAAGTCCGATCATCGATTTAGCAAACAGATCATTCGTGATTTTTATATCCAGATAAGCCGAAGAAAATAAACGTTTGTCAACAATGTTGTTTGTAAAAACGCCAGGCTGTTCATCTGCAAGCGGATTAAACTGAGCACTGTAACCAGGAGCAGGATTTAGGTTCAACGTTCCGTCGTCGTTAAATGCTTTGGCAATTGGAAGAATTTTATTTGCCATATTCAAAGGATTGTCTCTTTTATCCTGATTTTTGTGAGAATAAATAGCGCTCACTCCTACCCGGATACGTTGGCTGAATTTGTGATCGATACTGATTTTTCCATTCAATCTGCGGTAAATGTCGTTAAGCAAAAGTCCCTGGTCTTTTTGAAAACCAAATGAGGTAGAAAATGTAGTTTTTTCACTCCCGCCTGTCAGGTTTAACTCGTAATTCTGTAAAAGGCCATTGTGGAAAATATAGCTTTGCCAGTCTTCGAATTGCTTATCCTTAATGTATTGTAATTCTGTAACCTGAAAAATATCTTCGTCTTTCCGGTATACATCGCCATTGGTTGTCCGGTATGCTTCACGTTTTTGCTGGGCATATTCTTCACCATTCATCATTTTTGGATACAACGCCTTTTTATTCATAGACACGTATGAATTAAACGACAACGCAGTTTTCCCCGAAACTCCTTTTTTAGTCGTAATAATGATTACCCCGTTAGCACCACGCGTACCATAAATCGCGGTAGAAGCAACATCTTTCAGTACTTCAATCGAGGCAATATCCGTTGGGTTAATATCGATAAAAGAACCGTAAGGAATACCATCTACAAGTACAAGAGGCTTATTATCAGCTTTTAATGATCTGTTTCCGCGCAAAACAATGTTAATGTTCGAACCAGGCTGTCCGGAACTTTGCGTAATATCAATCCCTGAAACTTTTCCCTGCAAAGAACGTAATGCATTGGTTGTCGGAATTGCTGTAATGTCTTTTGCTTTTACAGAAGTAATAGCGCCGGTCACATCACTTTTTTTCATCGTACCGTAACCTACCACCACAATCTCTTCCAGGGCTTTGGTATCGGATAGCAATTTTACGTCAATTACGGAGCGTTTATCAACCTTAATTTCCTGTGTCAGATAGCCCACATAAGAAAAAACCAAAATCGCATTTCCGTCTGGTATACTAAGTTTGTAAGTACCATTCACATCAGAAGTTGCTCCTGTTGTAGTTCCTTTTAACAAAATACTTACACCCGGCAATTCTTCACCATTGTCACCGGTAACCTTTCCGCTTACATCAATAACCGATTTACGAATCTCTAAATACGCAGTTGCTGAATTAGTTATAGTTTTTACTTCCTTTCCTGCATAAACCACCTGACTGGTATGCGGAAGAAGGCCGGTAACTATCAAAAAACCGAGGGCTGATGCACTTTGTAGTTTTTTAAACATTTCTCATAAAATTTATATTATACTATTTTTTAATCCATTAATCATACTTACAAGATTTTGTTTAAGTGACAGAGCCATATTTACATGGACTGAATCTGATAAACAAAGGACAATTTTCAAGTGAAGTAAATAAGACTAAACCAAGAAATTTGTGTTCGTTTTACTTATAAAGTATTTGATTGTGCAATGGAAGGTTGATTATTTGCAAGAAATGGCAAAGAGTTTCTATTTATTTTTTTACGCAACCGTTATCGGGAACGTTGCCAAATTCTGATTCCTTATTTTTTGGAGAAGCTTTTGTAATAAATTTTAACCGATTTTTAATATTTTACTCTTAAATCGGTTAAGATATTATTGTATTATTTTTATAATTAAATCAATCAAAACTTAAAATTTTGGATGATAAACATGCTATTTTGACAGCATTATTAAAATCAATCTAAAATAAATTATAATAATCCGGAATAACAATTCCGGTGAAGAATTAAAACCAAATTAAACCAGGAATTTGATTACGGAAAATAATTCTTTGAAACACTCAAGGGCAAGTTAGATTTTACCTATATATACGTTAAGGTTTTAGCTACAAAAACCTGTTAATAAACATGATTAATACACCTGCGGTTACTATTAAAAACTATTATTTTGAGAGAATTATAAAATATAATATTCTGTTAATATAAAAATACATGGCAGAATAGAGGCTATTTCTTGTAAAATATAATAATAAAATTTTGTTATTCTAATAAAATACAAAACACTATTTTATAAGAGAAAGTCATTAACTACATTTGACAAAACGAAGTCAATTTTAAAATTTTCAATTGCGAATCATTTTATAATATATCGTGATTCAATGCTCCGGAACCGGTTCCGGAAAAGTGCCAGGCATCTCCGCACAGAACTTGCACAGCAACATTGCCCTGTAACAGTATAACGGCTTAAACGCCTCACCTTCTTCTTATTGCAGTATGTAAAAAATCATCCGCATTACGGAGCGGTATTATATTGCCATTTTGGTATGAAAATAAAAAACGGAGATTACCAGGAAATTATATAATTGATCATTTAACCTAAATCTGATAATTTGAATAAACAAAAGAGGTGAACGATGTGGCAACATTATCTACCTCTCATTTAAAATCCCTATTCTATGCTGGCGCTAAGGAAATCCTATAATGAACGAAGGAATTATTTTGCCAATTTTTTAAACCACCAAAACGAACAAAGTATGAAAAAAACTTTTTACAAGCGGAATTCCCTGCTCAAAATTATGAGTATCAGCCTCATACATTTAATTGTTGCAGCACCACACCAGGATTTACTCGCTAAATCATCGGGTACGTACCCTCATAGCTTCGAAGTGCCTGTAAAGCCTGTAAATGCCATAGATTTTTCTATTAAAGGAAAAGTTGTGGATGCTGCCGGAGGAACAGTTCCAGGTGCAACAGTTGTATTGAAAGGAAGCAGTTCTATTGGAACCACTACCACAGCAGACGGTATGTTTTCCCTTACTTTACCTGATGGAAGTACTACGCTAGTTGTCTCTTCAATTGGTTTCCTGACACAGGAAGTAAGCATTACCAATCAATCACAAGTTGAGATTATTTTACAATCAGATGTAAAGTCTTTGAGTGAAGTGGTTGTTACAGGTTATTCGTCTCAGTCAAAAAGAGATATTACCGGTGCAGTTTCAACGGTTGATGCAAAAGAACTGACCAAAGTTTCGGCTCCAAACGTTGCTGCTCAATTACAGGGAAGAGTTGCCGGTGTAACTGTAACTGCTAATAATACTCCAGGCGGTGAAGCTACTGTTCGTATCCGTGGATTCGGAACGGTCAACAATAATGATCCTTTGTATGTGATTGATGGTGTGCCTACAAAAGGCGGATTGAATAGCATTAATCCAAATAATATTGAATCTATGCAGGTGTTGAAAGATGCTTCGTCTGCTTCTATTTACGGATCGCGTGCTGCCAATGGTGTAATTATTATCACGACTAAAAAAGGAAAAGCAGGGGCGCCGCAATTTACTTTTAACAGCCGTTTTGGTATCCAGACCGGAACAACAAATCTGGGCATGATCATTGATCCTCAGCAATTTGGAGATCTTCTTTGGACACAACGTAAAAATGCAGGTGTACTAACAAACGGAAATCCGTCACATCCGCAATATGGCAACGGAACTACCGCAAGAGTACCGGATTATATTCTGGCTGGCGGAAGTTATGGACTTTTAAATTCAGATCCTGCAACAGCGGCTTTAGTTAATCCTTCACTTTATAACTATAACCGTACTGGTTTTTACCAAATTGTAGAAGCGAATAAACAAGGAACTGACTGGGAAAAAGAAATCCTTCGTTCTGCTCCTATTCAGGAATACAATATTGGTGCAACGGGTGGTTCTGAAACCGGTAGATATGCGCTTTCACTGAATTATTTCAAACAGGATGGTATTTTGTTAAATACTTCTTTTGACAGATATTCCTTGCGCTCCAACACAGAATTTCTATTTAAAAAGAAAATCCGTTTTGGAGAAAATCTGGAAGTAAGTTACACTGAAAACAAAGGATATTACAGTAATAACGGAACGGGAAGTTCGGCTAATAATCAAGACGGAAATCCGATTGGAAATGGTTTCCGTATTCCATCTATTATTCCGGTATATGATATTATGGGGAATTTTGCAGCTACCCGCGCTTCCGGTCTTGGACCTGCTACCAATCCGGTTGCTCAGTTATACCGTACCAGAAATAATCAGGTAAACACATTCCGAGCTTTTGGAAATGCTTATGCTGAAGTTGATATTTTAAAAGATCTGATTGCTAAAACCAGTATTGGTATTGATTTTACAAATGCAAACAGAACTGCCTATACTTTGCTTGATTTGGAAGAAGCTGAGATAGAATCTGCTAATGCTTTAACAAACGCGTATGCTTACGATGTGAACTGGACATGGTCTAACACGTTGAATTACAGCAAAACGTTTGGAAGTCACAAGCTCAATGTACTGGCTGGAACGGAAGCAATTAAAGGTGTTGGTAAAGATTTTTCAGCAACCCGTACTACTTTCTTCTCAGAAGATCCATTGTATATGTACCTGAACTCAGGAACAGCTGGTATCAATAATGCTGGTTCGGGTTATCAATGGTCTCTTTTCTCGACTTTCGCAAAAGTGAATTATTCGTTGAAAGACCGGTATTTACTGGAAGCTACTGTGAGACGTGACGGATCTTCCCGTTTCGGACAAAATCACCGTTATGGTACTTTCCCGGCTTTCAGTGCAGGATGGCGCGTTTCAGAAGAACAATTCATGAAATCATTGACATGGATTGATGATTTGAAATTAAGAGCTGGCTGGGGACAAACCGGTAATCAGGAAATTGGAAATTATAACGGTTTCAGTACATACCGTTCTAACCTGGGACTTTCTTCTTATGCAATTGATGGCTCCAACAGCTCAGTTCAGCCTGGTTTTGATACAGATGCATTTGGAAACCAGGATGCGAAATGGGAAACTACAACGCAAACTAACGTTGGTTTAGATGCGACTTTTCTAAAAGGGATGTTCGGTCTTAATCTTGATGTATACAATCGTACAACTTCTGACATGTTGTATCAGGTAAGTTTACCTGCAACACAAGGCGTAGCAACTGTTCCTTTTGTGAACGTGGGAGAAATGAATAATAAAGGATTTGACCTTGCCATTGACTTTAATAACAAAGCTTTGAACGGCGATCTTACTTATAGTATTGGGGCAAATATTTCTGCTTACAAAAACAATGTTGTAAAACTAAATAACAGTTCTTCAGCTGTTCTTTTGGGACCAACAATCCGTAGTTATACATGGACACGTTCGGTAGCCGGAATGCCTTTGTATTCATTTTATGGTTTACAAATCGACGGAATTTACCAAAATCAGGCTGAGGTAGATGGCGGAGTAAAGTATCCGGGTTACGCAGCAGTTGGTAAATACAAATACCATGACACCAACGGTGATGGAACCATTTCGGACGCTGACCGTAAATTTGTCGGTAGCCCGCATCCTGACTTTACTTATGGTATCAATCTGAACCTGGGTTACAAAGGTTTTGACTTGTCTGCCTTCTTCCAGGGTGTGCATGGAAATAAGATCTTTAATATGGTAAAACGCTGGACTGATTTCAACAACCAGGCTGGAAACAGAAGTCTGCGTATGCTGAATGATTCCTGGACACCTGAAAATCCTGATGCTGTTCTTCCGATCCTGGATGCCAATGACAGCAGAAGTCAGCAGCCATCAAGTTATTTCGTTGAAGATGGTTCTTATTTCAGAATGAAAAACCTGACAATCGGTTACACGTTACCAACAACGGTTATTGGTAAAATCGGCTTGTCAAGTGCTCGTATTTATGTACAGGGACAAAATCTTTTTACTATCACAAAATACAGTGGTATAGATCCTGAAGTAACATCTGTGGGTTCAACTCCGGGAACTACAACATTGGGTATGGATCAGGGTAATTATCCAAGATCTAAAATGTATCAGGTTGGAATCAACTTCGGATTTTAATCACCATCAAACCTATTAAAGATCTTAAATCAGAAAAAATATGAAAAAGAAAGTTTTAATATTTTCGGCATTGATTTGCCTGGGGATAATAACTTCATGCAAGGAAGAATTTCTGCAAACTACACCGCTTGGTGTGAGAAGCGTAGAAACATTGACGAATAAAACCGGTGTTTCGGCAGTATTGATCGGCGCATATAGTATGCTCGATGGTGTTGGTGCAGGACCTACGAATTATGCTGCGGTAAGTAACTGGGTATATGGTTCAGTTGCTTCTGATGATGCTTACAAAGGAAGTGATGTGGGTGATAATGCTCAGATCACGACTATTGAAAGATATATCAACCAAGCCGATATCGTTTATTTTAATGACAAATGGGTTGCGCTTTACGACGGAATTTCGCGCTCCAATGATGTAATTCGGCTGGTTGCGAACGTAACTGATATGACCGAAGCTGAAAAAGCTCAGGCAATCGGAGAAGCCCGGTTTTTGAGAGGATGGTACCATTTTGAAGCAAAAAAATTGTGGAACATGGTTCCTTATGTCGATGACAAAGTAACGGACTATCTGGCTTTGCCAAACGACAAAGATATCTGGCCAAATATTGAAGCTGATTTCCAGTTTGCTATCGACAATATTTCTGCAACAAAAGCACAGGTTGGAAGAGCCAGCAAATGGAGCGCAAAAGCATATCTTGCTAAAGTTCACATGTATCAGCAGGACATCGTTGCAGCAAAACCATTATTAACAGATGTAATAAATAATGGTCCTTACAAATTGGTAGCTAATTTTCATGACAATTTTAAAATTGCAACTGAAAATAATACGGAGTCAGTTTTTGAAGTACAAATGTCAGTTGGCGATGGTGGAAATGACCTGAACGGAAGCTGGGGTGATAGCAACAATTTTCCTTATGGAGCTGCTCCTGGTGGTTGCTGCGGATTTTTCCAGCCTTCCCAAAATCTGGTAAATGCATTTAAAACAGACGCGACTGGTTTGCCTTTATTGGATACTTTCAATGACGTGGATGTAAAAAATGATGAAGGGCTTACTTCGGCCCAGGCTTTTACGCCGTATGACGGAACACTTGATCCAAGACTGGACTGGACTGTTGGCCGCAGAGGATTGCCATTTTTGAACTGGGGAACACATCCTGGCAGAAACTGGATTCGTGACCAGAGCTTTGGAGGACCTTATACTTTCAAAAAGTTTTTTGCTTACAGCGGTGAAAATGCTGGCGCAGTTTCTCCACGTGCCAATGCCAATAACTACCGTGCATTGCGTTTTTCTGATGTTCTTTTGATGCGGGCTGAAATTGCTGTGGAGGAAAATGATCTGGCTACGGCTTTGAGTCTTGTCAACCAGATCAGGACACGTGCTGCCAATGAAGTAGTGACTGACGCTGTTGGAAAACCTTCTGCTAATTATCTGGTTAAACCTTATGCAGCATTTGCATCTCAGGAATTTGCAAGAAAAGCGGTTCGTTTTGAACGTCGTATTGAGCTGGCAATGGAAGGTCACCGTCATTTTGACCTGGTTCGTTGGGGCGTAGCTGATGCAACACTTAACACGTATCTGGCCAAAGAAAGTAAGAAAAGAACATACATGGTTGGTGCAGCTTTTGTAAAAGGGAAAAATGAGTATTTCCCAATTCCACAAGCTCAGATCGATATTATGGGTTCAACTGTTTTGAAACAGAATTATTAAATAAAAACATCTTTTTTGGCAGCGATCAGCTTAACTTTTCGTTGCCAAACTCTTTTAAATTTTTATAGTTAATTTGATTAACTTGCTATTCCTAAATCTTTTAACAATATGAAAAATTCTGAGTTAAGCGAGGAATTTGAAAATTCTTCCAGAAGAAACTGGCTAAAATCAAGTGCTCTTGCAAGTGCCGCATTACTTGCAGGAAATTCAGCTCACGCAGAAGCTGAAAAAAGTAAGACGGCTCCGGCTGCAAGAAAAATTCCTCTTGCGGTATCTACTTATTCTTACTGGCATTTTCAGGAACAAAAATATCCTGTGGAAAAAGTAATTGAAGATGCTGCCCGGCTGGGTTTTGACGGCGTTGAAATATTACATCGCCAGCTTGATAATGAGACTGTTCCTTACCTGAACAAACTCAAACGTCTTGCTTTTGATAACGGTCTTGCTTTACCGATGCTGTCTATTCATCAAAGTTTTGTACAGCCAATAGCAGAAGACCGGAAAAAAGATGTTGAACATACTTTACATTGCATTAACCTGGCAACTCAAATGGGAATTCCCTGTATTCGGATGAACACAGGAAGCTGGCGTACTAAAAAGCGTGATGCTGCTTATTATAAGGATGGGCAAGAACCACCTATTGAAGGTTATACCGACAAAGATGCTATTAAATGGTGTATAGATTCTTATGGAGAATGTCTGGTAGCGGCAGAGAAAGCCGGCGTTGTTTTGGCCATTGAAAATCATTGGGAACTTTCGTCCAACATTGATTATTTACTTGAAATTTATAAACCGCTTGCTTCTTCGCCGGCTATGGGCATGAATGTTGATACAGGTAATTTTGTTGGAGATCCTTATCCGCAGTTTGAGCGGCTGGCACCATACGCAACCATTGTTCAGGCCAAAACTTATTATGGCGGCGGACATTATTACGATTTGGAATTAGATTACAAAAAAATAGCAGCTATTCTAAGAAAAGCAGGTTTTAAGGGTTACATATCATTGGAAATGGAAGGTAAAGAAAATGCTGGTACAGCCGTTCCAAAAAGTTTGAAACTCTTTAGAGAGGTATTCAGCTAAGAATACCTCGTCCAAGGCGACGATTTAATTATATTCTGTAGTAGTGAAAGTGCGGATTCATTGAGTCCGTACTTTTTTTTATGACGGATTAATTCAGAATTTACCCTTAACGTATATGGTAATTATTTGGAGTAATGGTATTGATCTAGCTCAATTTCGTGGTAATTTAACAATGAATTAACCCAGTGGCTTTATTTTCAAAACTAACCAAAATTGGCTTCAGCCGAAGTTATCCATCTTGTTTATTATTGAGAAGGATTTACCGTCATATACCATTTCACTTATGGCTAAAGCCTGGCAACGTCGTTGAGCATTAACCAAAGGCTGAAGCCTCGGGTTAATAAAATCATCTGTTCTCCAAGTTCCCATACACCTTACGCTTTATATTCTTTGAACCCGATGGCTATGGTGGCCCAACAAACAGCCTTACTTACCTAATTCAATTCCTATCCTTGCTCCTCATCGACGATCCTCTCACAATCAATTCCGTTTTCAGTATAGTTTCGTTAGGTAATTGAAA
>Ga0247739_10000198_pt1 | contig 20835 bp, 20 predicted proteins | sample UWRJL058202B2_FD_180943 | JGI IMG/M metagenome (GOLD analysis project Ga0247739, IMG submission 180943) | Plant litter microbial communities from Arlington Agricultural Research Station in Wisconsin, United States - UWRJ-L058-202B-2 | ecosystem: Environmental > Terrestrial > Plant litter >...
AGGTTTTGTTTTCCAGAAATTGTAGGTTTTCAATCCATCCTTATTTTGAAAATCAGGATAATTATTAATCACTTTTTCACAAACAGAATCGATTTTTTCCACCAGACCAGGATCAGATTTGATTCGGTCACGAACAGACTGAAGGGTAAAACAAATGATCGATGAAAAGAAAATGGTTGTATCAGGTCTTCGGTACCCGATTAAAGTATTAGTCCGGTATGCAGGAAATATTCCATCCGGAAAATACTGATCTCCTGTTGATTGCAGATGTGCTATTTTCTCAATAAAATGTCTCAAATTTTCATTCATGACCGGAAAACTAACCAATCTGTTACAAAAAAAGAAACCCTGCCGCCAGGACAAGGTTTCATTTTATAAGCTTTGAAAATTTAAACGCCTTCGGCAACTACTTCTTTCACGTCAGGCACCATTCTGGTCAGCAGATTTTCAATACCTGCTTTTAATGTTAGAGTAGAAGAAGGACAGCCACTGCAAGATCCCTGCAAAAGGACTTTTACAACACCGGTTCCTTCATCAAACGAGTGAAAATTAATGGCTCCTCCATCCGATTCAACTGCCGGACGCACGTAAGTATCCAATGCTGCTTTTATTTTTTGAACTGTATCAGAATCTCTTGCATCAACAATTACAGTATTTGATTCAACCGTTTTTTCAGAGAAAACCGGATGATTTTCTTCAAAATAAATTTTGATAAATGTTTTCGTGTCGCGCAAAACTTCTTCCCAGGCAATACTTTCATCCTTGGTAATAGTAATGAAATTGCTGGCAATAAATACTCTTCTTACATGTGGAAACTGAAAAAGATCTGATGCAAGCGGAGATGCATTGCCTTCTTCAAAAGCTGACTCCTGTGAAGGATAGTCAAAGGAAAGGCCATCCGGAACCAATTCGAAATTCAATACAAATTTCATCGAATTAGGATTCGGACTTAACTCGGTATATACAAAAACAGGACGTGATAACATGGTGTAAACAATTCTTCTGTGATAGGACTTTTATTCTTCTTGCTAACACGAATACTTTGGTTTTGGTTTAAAATAATCTTTACTCCTACCCAACCTTTGAGTAAATGCTTGTAGTTTATACGTATGAACCCAAACAACAGGCTGATCAGCTGATTTGGCAATTTTTAACCGTACAAAACCAAAATCATGAAAAAATCAATGATCATTTTCGCCTTGCTGTCTATGGTGATGGCTTTTATTTCCTGTGAACAAAACAGCATGATGAATGCCAGTGCACCGTTGGAAGCTTCTAAAACCAAAGCTATAAAAAAGGGAGAACCCATACTTTTTACCTTTAAATCCTCTTTATCCGCAGATAAAATCGAATGGAATGTCAGTCCGAGCCAAAATGTAAGAATTACTCCGGAAGGAAAAAAAGCAAGAATATTATTTGGTGCAGCTGGTCATTATACTATTACAGCGACCGATCATATTACAACTGCAAGAACAGCAGTCACGGTAGATAGTACTACTTATTTTCCTACTGATTCGATTGCAACAGCCGACACAACTACAATAGTTATTCCCAGAGATACCGTCAAGGTTATAGTTCCGGTTGATACGATTACTTATACGCCTGTGGACACGGTTGGAACGCATGATATTATGGTTGCACTAACTGGTGATGAATTCACACTTATTCCTTCCATAGTTGATTCCATATCCGGCTCCGGGCTCAGGATAAATCTTGTTAGTACCAAAAATTATCAATGTCTTAACAGTCGCTTATATTTCAATTATGAAGTTTATAATTTGACTGGAAAAGAATTCAGGATGAGTTTAAATCGTGTAGTGCAGCCGGGATCAAAATTTTGCCAGGAAGGAGAAAAGCAATTATCTGTCTTTACAAATATTTACCCGCTTTCCGATGGAAGTAATAAACTGGAAGTTACTTTTAATGGTATCACTTACAAAGGGGCAATTATTAAAATTGGTAATAGTTACAATATTGTCTGGCCGTATACCAACGGAATAAAGTTTTCAAAGCTTACCTTAACAAAATAATATTAATTCATAAAAGTCATTGGCTCCGCATCCAATGACTTTTATTTCATCAATGGATCATCTTCCTGAAATTTTGGATGGGTGCAGGCGCAATGACCGTAAAAGTCAGGAGAGATTGTATTATCAATTTTATCCGGCGATGTTTAATTTGTGTAAAAAGTTTTTTGCGGATGAGCACGATATTCAAACAGCATTAAATAACGGAATGATGAAAGTGTTTAAAAACATCAGCCAGTATGATGCGTCAAAAGGAGAAATTTTTAACTGGATTTACACGATCATTCGAAATTCTTGCCTGACAATTCTTCGTGACAGAAAGCCGGATGTTACCGTTGAATTACAGGAAAACATGCTCAATATTTCGGAGGAAAATCTGTTTCAAACATCAAAATGGGAAGATATATTTCTTTATCTCAATCAACTCCCTCCTGCTACAAGAGCTGTATGCAGCTTATTTTATCTGGAAGGTTTTTCAATTAAAGAAATTGAAAAAGAAATAAATATGAAGGAAGGCACGATCAAATGGCATCTGAATGAAAGCAGAAACAGATTACGGGATATTTTTATAAAAAGCAAAGAATTATAATCGGTGAAGGACAACGACAAACATATTAATCAACAGCCCGACGGCAACTATCCGGAACCAAGTGTTCCGGCAGGAGACGCGTGGGCTAATATGAATGATTTGTTGAATCAGGAAATGCCGCTATCGAAAGCTGCAATATCCGGGAAATATCAATTGGTTAAAGTGCTGAAATTTATTATTCCTGCTATTACTGTTCTTACTGCAAGTATAATTTTCTGGAATTACAATTCAAATAAAAAAACAATTTCAGCGAATCAGGTCATTTTAAATAATTCTGTTTCATCGTCTAAAACAAATATAAAATCAGGTCAAAAAGAAATGAAGGAAGAAAATGCAAAACGTAATGATTCTTCTCTTCAAAAAGTAAAAATTGATTCTGGAAGCCTTAATTCTATAAGTGTATCTTCTGAAAATGGAACTACCAACATGTCGGGGGTAATAAATTCCGGTGCTGTAAAGCCATTTTCTGATATAGAAAAAGATCAAAATATTTTAAATAAAACAAAAAACAGAATTCTCAACGACAATAAGAAGTCTGCCTTTGACAGTTCAAAAGATGTATCAGTTTTAGAAAAACCTGTTAAAATCAAAGTTGGACAACACAGTTTTGACAAGAATAATGTAGCCCAAAAGTCTTTATCAAGTCAAACCAAAAGCAATAAGAATATCATTGAAAGAAATTTAGCAGCTCAACAAGATAGGTCTGCAGGAAAATTCAGCGGCACATTTTCACGAAATGAAAAAACTTCCTCAACAGACTTGAATGATATTGCCTTAAAAAAAGCATTGGAAAAGAAAATAACTGCTTCATTACTTATTTTGAAATCAGGCTTATACAGCAATCCATTGAAACAGGACTTTGATTCCCTAAACATTAAGAAGCCTCAAACAATAACATTGCCTGATAACAAAAAGAATAAAATATTAAATGTTTTATCAAAAAATATTCAAGCCGGATTACAATGGAATGTAAACCTTCCAATGAAAGGATATGATCAGTTTTTTACCGGAGCAAATAATAAGTCCAATCAGTTTTACATCATATTCATTCCGGGAATATGGATTGAGAAAAAGCTGAATAACGGAAATGGGATTATGCTAAAACTTAATCCTTACACTCAGTATTTTGGCAATAACAAGGAAATTACCAGTTCTACGACATCTTCGTCTGATTCTATTGGAATTACTAAAATTACCAGTTCAACGAATCTTGTTAAAATCAATGGAATAAGTGGCGGATTACAATATAATCAAAGGATTTATGACAAATTATCTATCGGAATTGGCGCGAATGTTTATTGGCAGAACAGGGCTTTATTAAATAATATAGTAAGTGATTCTGCTAAAACCACGATGCACGACTCACTTTATAGCGTGAAAGAAACATCAAATGACGGAAGATATCTGAATTTCAATTTTGTAACTGCCAATCTGGAAGTGTTTTATACCTGGCGTGGATTTCAGTTTGGCGGTGGAATTGCAATTCCTGTTACCAGTATGACAGGAATATCCGATAGAAAAATAAGGCCTGTGAGCGGACAATTGGTATTTAGATGGAGATTGAAGTAAGTTTTATATTAAAAGTTTATAGCGTTTTACAAAACAAAAATACCCATCAGAAATCTGACGGGTATTTTTATTTCATTTATAAAAATGAAAAATCTTAAACTATGCTTCTGCAACAACTTCTGCTTCAACAGCAGGAGCAGCGATAGGTTCGATGTGAACGAAAGATTTGTCCTGACGAGTTTTACGGAAAACTACGTGACCTGCAACCAAAGCAAACAAAGTATGGTCACGACCAATACCTACATTTTTACCAGGATTGTGTTTTGTTCCACGCTGACGAACAAGAATGTTACCAGCTTTGGCCAGTTCACCTCCAAATAATTTTACTCCAAGACGTTTACTTTCCGATTCACGTCCGTTTCTCGAGCTACCTACACCTTTCTTATGTGCCATGATATCTTAACTTTAATGTTTTTCAATGATTTGTGAATAGACCATGCAGCTAAAAAGCCACACGACCAAAAGCTAATAGCTATTAAGCTACGATTTCGTCAATGCTGATCTTAGTCAGATACTGACGGTGACCGTTCTTAACTTTGTAACCTTTACGTCTTTTCTTTTTAAAGACGATTACTTTTTCACCTTTAAGGTGTTCAAGTACAGTTACTTTCACAGAAGCTCCCGCTACTGTTGGAAGACCTACCTGTACAATGCCTTCGTTATCAACGAGGAGGACTTTGTCAAACACAAGAGCAGCGTTCACGTCACCTTCAAGCCTATGCGTGAAGATTTCGCGACCCTTTTCAACTTTAAATTGCTGACCTGCGATTTCTACGATTGCGTACATGTTAATTAATTATTGGTATACTGGTTTCAAAATTCGAGGTGCAAAGATAGACAGATAACCACAGAATCACAATGGTTTACCTTGAATATTTCAGTTGATCACGAAATAATTAGAATTTTAGTTACTCATCTCCCGGATGTTTTCATTTTTATGGGCACCCCGACTGCAAATAGATCTTTGTAAACCAAAGCATCGTCGTACTGGCCATCCATACTTTTAATTATACCCTGTAACTGCAACGACATCACATTGAGAAATATTGAACTGCCATCTTTGCAAGTACTTCATCCTTATCCGTATGATTGGTATTTCTGAATTTTCAGGTCTGATTTTCCTACTCTATTCATCAGTTCCGGTGGCGAAAGGTTATGAATATACTTGGTTTCTCTCCTGCAAGCCTATATATGATTCAGGTGATTGCCTGTCTGCGTTTTGTTATGGTTGGAGTGATTGTGTTGAGCTTGTGCTGCAAATGCAAGCAAAGTTAAAAATAATGTAAAATTCTCATAGGAATGACACAAATTAACCAGGATTGATACGAATAAGACCTGAGCAATTTATAATATAACTGCTTGTCTTAATACAATTTAACGTTTAACTCATTATAAGGAAGCAACAGTAAGTGAAAATTTTTATCCTTACATATAGTTAAAGTAATGTAACATGCTACCTTTATGAGCCACAACCCTTAAAATTGCCCATAGCACCATTAAGGGCTATTAACAAAGCTTAACAAGGACATTAGTTACCTTTGTAATAAATACCGTCTCGACGTATAAATGAACGATAATAATAATAAAATGAAAATTTATCTGTGGCTTTCGATAGTGCTCCTTTCTGGTGTTGCTGCGTTTGCGGCAACAATTAACAGCAATAAAGCAGGAAAAAATATTGAATCAGAACAAAAGCAGGGTGGTTATGAAATTGGGGATGTAGTGTCCAATTTTAAACTAAAAAGTACAAGTGGCAACATTGTTTCATTGAGCGATTATTCAAGCTCAAAAGGCATTATTGTTATATTTACCAGTAATCATTGTCCATTTGCCAAAGCGTACGAAGACCGCATTATTGCTTTAAACAGTAAATATGCATCACAAGGTTTTCCGGTTATTGCAATTAATCCAAGTGATCCCGGAACGCACCAGGACGACTCATTTGAAAAAATGAAGGAACGCGCAGATTCTAAAAATTATGGATATCCTTATCTGGCGGATGATTCGCAGCAAATTGCTAAAACTTTCGGAGCAGCCCGTACCCCGCAGGTCTATATACTTCAAAAAAGCGGATCAGCATTTACTGTCAAATATATTGGTATGATAGATGACAATCCACAAGATCCTGCCGGTGCAACGAAGTTTTATGTTGATGAAGCAGTAACAAATATTCTAGGTGCCAAGCCGGTAGTAACAACGGTTACCAAACCTATTGGCTGTGCCATAAAATGGAAAAATCAGTAACTTTAAATTGTATTTTATTTCATGACACGATTCCTTGTCTATCTGTTTATCCTGACCAACAGTATCGTTTTTCCAGCTTTTGCTCAGACCCAAAGTAAAAAATTTTCGGCAGAAGGTGAATTTACAAGTAATTGTGAAGGACCAGCTGTGGATGAAGATGGCAACGTATATGCTGTAAATTTTGCCAGGGATGGTACCGTTGCAATTATGAACAAGAAGGGCAAATCCGGTTTTTTTCTGACATTACCAAAGGGAAGTACCGGAAACGGAATCAGATTTGGTGATAAAATGACTTTTTACGTTGCTGATTTTACTGGTCATAATATCCTGAAAGTCAATTTAATTACGCGCGATATTTCGGTTTTTGCCAATGAACCGAAAATGAATCAGCCTAACGATCTGGCAATTACGGCCAAGGGACATATTTTTTGTTCGGATCCAAACTGGAAAGACGGAACCGGACAGATATGGCATGTTACACCGGAAGGAAAAACCAACCTGGCTGCCGAAAATATGGGTACTACCAACGGTATTGACGTAAGTCCTGACGAGAAAACCCTTTATGTCAACGAAAGCGTACAAAGAAATGTCTGGGCATTTGATTTATCCCCTGACGGAACATTATCCAATAAAAGATTATTATATCAGTTTACCGACGGAGGAATGGACGGAATGCGCTGTGACGTAAATGGCAATTTATACATAGCGCGTCATGGAAAAGGAGAAGTTGCCGTGTTATCGCCCGAAGGCAAAATCATCCAAACCATTACGACTATTGGTAAAAAAGTCTCTAATATTTGCTTCGGAGGAAAAAACGGAAAAACCTGCTACATCACCCTTCAGGATCGCGGATGCCTGGAGACATTCAAAGCTCCAACAGCCGGCCGCGAATGGGCGATGATGAAAGCTTTCTCGGCAGGGAAATAAGACTAGGTGTATTAAATAGGTTACACAGAGAACCACAGAGGAGAAGGAGAGAACCACAGAGATTTTTTATAAATTTTCTCTGTGGCTCTTTTTATTACTCTGTGGTTCTCTTTGTAACCTTATGCATGTAACCTATTTTTTTCAATTTTGATATCTCAAATATTTCAATTTACTTTGCAATTCAAAGTACTTTAAAATATACATTATGACATTCAGGACACTGGCAGCTTATTTAGGAAATAATCAGAAAGTTGCTCTTTTGGCATTTATTTCTGCCTCTGCAATGACTCTGCTTTTATTAAGATTTATTGGAACGCACCACTTTGGATTCATTTTTATGGCCTGGAATCTATTTCTGGCCTGGATTCCTTTAATTTTTATAAAATGGGTTTGGGAACAGGAGAAAGTCCGCCCCTCTCCTCTTTGGTTACTAATGGGTTACTTTTTAGTCTGGCTCCTGTTTTTCCCTAACGCTCCTTACATTATTACCGATTTAAAACATTTACGGCTTGTACCCGAAGAACTGCTCTGGTATGATGCTGTCATGATATTTACTTTTGCGGTAGCAGGCTTTCTTACCGGACTTTATTCAATCAGGATCGTTCATCGTATTATTACCCTTCGCTGGAACGAATTATTTGCATGGGTTGCCGTAGCTGGTGCTATGTTTTTGAGTGGCTTCGGCGTTTTTTTGGGAAGATATGGAAGATGGAACAGCTGGGATATTGTCTCTCAACCGGGCGCTTTACTTCGTGGTATTTTTAAGAGCATGCAGGATCCGCTGGCTATAAAACATACTTTTGTGTTTTCGTTCGTGCTGATGTTGTTGTATTTTGCGTTCCATCTTTTCGCTGATTTAAAACAACATGAACCGTCCAATAAATATTCGTAAAGCAATACGTAGTTTTCGCTACGCCGGAATGGGTATTTATAGTTTATTTCGATATGAAAATAATGCCAGAATCCACCTGATTGCCTGCATATTAGTTGTAATAGCAGGAGTTATATTAAAGCTTTCTGCACTTGAATGGTGTGTCATAACTATACTTGTTGGATTAGTCTGGTCGGCGGAAGCTATTAATACTGCAATTGAAAAACTGGCGGACGTTGTGTCTCCCGATTACCACAGTGCTATTAAAGATGTAAAAGATCTTGCAGCGGCGGGAGTTCTCATATTAGCCATTTCAGCTGTTATTGCCGGATGCATTATTTTTATTCCAAAGATTTTTGTGCTATTCGGATTATAGCTTCAAATAACTCTTAGTTAACAACATCTTTATACTATTGCCAAATAAACCATTTAATAAAACAGCCACTGCTTCCTACTTCTAACTTTGCATTTACAATTTGAACGCCATGTCATCAAACCAGGATTCTTTACATACTTTGAACGAAATTCGCAACCTGATGGAGCGGTCGTCCAAATTTCTTTCTTTAAGTGGGCTTAGTGGAGTTTTTGCAGGAATTTTTGCATTGATCGGTGCGGCAGCAGCTTACGTACGTTTCAAAACGGATTACATTTCAGATGTATTGCAGCCTATCACAAATTATGATTCTTATGCAAAAACAGAGGTAATAAAATTTCTGTTTCTGGACGGCTTTCTGGTGCTTTTCTTCTCATTGGCAGTAGGAATATTTTTTACAGTCCGAAAAGGAAAAAAAAGAGGCCTTCAACTTTGGAATGGCAGCTCTAAAAGATTGTTGGTGAGCATGCTAATCCCATTGGGTACGGGAGGGATTTTTTGTCTGGCCATGTTCTATTACAGTTATATCTGGTTGGTTTTTCCGGCCACACTACTTTTTTATGGATTAGCACTGGTCAATGCAAGCAGGTTTACCTATCCGGAAGTATTCTATTTGGGTATGTCTGAAATTGGTATTGGCTGCATTGCATTGTTTCTAACCGGATATTCTTTGGTTTTTTGGGCCATTGGATTTGGTTTGCTTCATATTATCTATGGTTTAACCATGTATAATAAATATGACCGCGAAAAACTTGAATCAGGTAAAAGTACGATTAGTAGTGGACTGGGAATAGTAGTTCTGACACTATTGGCATGTTCCGGAAGTCAGGCTCAAATTGTGTCGGACAACACTTTAAAGCCAGCTCAAAGATGGTATGACAAAGAGACTATTTACTTGCAGGGTGGTAATAGTTTTGTTAAAAATAACATGATTTATAAAGGACAAAAAGCATTACGGAACGAATTTTCAATTTCAGAGGGAGGTTTGCAATTATATTTAAGATCAAAAAGAACAAGAAATATTGCTCTGGCGATTTCCCTGGTTGGTTCTGCGGGATCAATTATATCGTTGATTTCCGGGAACCGTGATAATTTAAAAAAGTTCTTTTGGGTGTCTTTGGGAACCGGCATCGTTTCTTCTGTCGTTACTCTTCAGGCAAACAATCAACGCGACCAGGCAGTGTGGTTGAGAAATCGTGATGTTCTTTTTTTAATGGAAGCCAATAAATAAATGATATATTGGACTTCGTAATCCTCACGATTGAATGGAATGGTTAGAGAAATTTAATAAGGTTTTAGAAAGCAAGATAAGGCTCGGTCTGATGTCGGTGCTGGTTGTAAACGATTCTTTAAGCTTTAATGAGCTAAAAGAATTATTGCAATTAACGGATGGAAACCTGGCTTCTCATCTGCGTGCGCTGGAAGAAACCGGATATATTGAAGTCCAGAAACAATTTCTGGGCCGCAAACCGCTTACAACTTATAAATCAACTGAAACCGGACAAAAAGCTTTCTCAGACCATTTACAGGTTTTGGAAAATATGATCCGGCAGAATCTTTGAAAAAGAAGTTAGAGGAGGAAGGAGTTAAAGGAAGTAAAAAAAACGGATACTGGTTCTGTCGAAGACACCGGTATCCGTTTTTCTTGTTCAAGAAATCAGCTCAAATTCTGTTTAATAGTACTTTACTTTTAAACATTGAACTAAAAAACTTTTGACTTAATCAGAACTTAACAGGAACTGTGAATCCTGATTTGTCCCATTGGAAATCTACCGAATTATCTTTTACCCAAAACATCAGTTTCTCTTCTGATTTAGGGAAAGTTTTAGCAGGAACTGTTACTTTAAGAACATCTTTTTCTTTAATTTTTTCATATGAATATGCTCCCCATTGTTTCAATTCACTATTTAAAATGATAGTCCAATCTTTTTCAGTAGGAATTGCAAACAAGTTATAAGTACCTGCTTTTACTGGTTTTCCAGCAAATGTTCCGTTCTTTTTAAAAGTGATCGTAGTAGCGCTGTCAGCACCTATACGCCATACTTTTCCGTATTTTTCAAGACTTTTGCTGCTTTCACCACCAAATATAACACGATCTCTCTTTGAAGGTTGCCCGTAAGAAATGGTAATGTTTTTACCTTCAGCTTTAACATGTGGACTTGCCGGCGCTTGTTGAGCTGATGCCATTGACAAACTGATAAATGCCAAAAACAATGATAATAATGTAACTTTCATAAAAAATTGAATGTAATTTGTTTGGGTGATACTAATTCTTAGAATCAACGAAATACGTTATTCAAAAGTTGTTAACCAAGTTGTTTACATCAAATTTTGTACTTTTGAAAAATGAGTAATGAAGGGCAACAACCTGTTCGCAGTAATTTTTTCGATACCAAAATCGAGTTCCTTAAAGGTGTAGGATCTCAAAAGGCGGCTTTGCTTAATCTTGAATTAAACATTTTCAACTTTGGAGATCTCATTCAGCACTATCCTTTCCGGCATGAGGACCGCACTATTTTTCATCAGATAAAAGACTTAAATGAGCTGCTCCCGGCTGCTCAGATTAAGGGACGTTTGCGGGAATGGTCCATTGTTGGTGAAGGAACTAAAAAAAGGCTGGTTGCTTATTTTACTGATGGTACAGGCATATTAGAACTTGTCTGGTTTCAGGGAATTACCTGGTTTGAAAAAAATCTTCGTCCCAATACTGAATATATTGTTTACGGAAAAGCTGTCGCATTCGGTGGAAGATGGAGTATTACCCATCCCGAAATTGACCTGATGACAGCTGAAAATGCACAAGGCGGATATTGGCAGCCGGTTTATCCTTTGACTGAAAAACTTCGCAGAAGATTTATTGACAGTAAGGTTTTGAGCAAAATGATCAAAAATTTGCTTGAAATTTCACGTCCGCACATCCACGAAACATTACCGGACAACCTGATCCAAAAATTCCGTATGGTTTCAAAAGCGGATGCGATCTGGAATTTTCATCTTCCGCAAAGCCAGGCATGGCTGCATCAGTCGACCCGCAGATTAAAATTTGAAGAGCTTTTTTATAACCAGTTCCGATTATTAAAAAACAAGCTTTTACATAAAACCGAATTTCCGGGAATGGTATTCAAAACCGGCACTTTTGTAAAAGAATTTTATGAACACCATTTGCCGTTTACGCTCACAAATTCTCAAATAAAAGTATTGCATGAAATTTATGAGGATTTAAAAAAGGGCAAACAAATGAACCGGCTTCTACATGGAGATGTAGGATCCGGAAAAACGATTGTTGCATTTATTACCATGCTTTTTGCTTTGGATAGTAATGCACAGGCTTGCCTGATGGCTCCTACGGAAATCCTGGCAGATCAGCATTATCAGGGACTAAAAAAGTTTGCTGATTTATTAGGGATCAATATTGGCAAACTGACAGGTTCTACCAAAAAGAAAGACCGTGATGTTATTCACCGGGAACTCCTCGACGGCTCTATGCAAATCATTGTAGGAACGCACGCATTGATTGAAGATATTGTTCAGTTTCAAAACCTGGGCCTATGCATTATTGACGAACAGCATCGGTTTGGTGTTGCACAGCGCTCGCGGTTATGGGCCAAAAACTCCCGTATTAATCCGCATATTCTGGTCATGACGGCCACTCCTATTCCAAGAACGCTGGCAATGACGCTTTACGGAGATCTTGATATTTCGGCTATTACAGAACTTCCAGCCGGACGAAAACCCATTAAAACTGTTCACCGCTACGACAAACACCGTCTTTCTGTTTTCGGTTTTTTAAGGGATGAAATCGCGAAAGGCAGACAGGTTTATATGGTTTATCCGCTCATTGAAGAATCTGAAACGATGGATTTGAAAGATTTAATGGATGGTTACGAAAGTGTTTCCCGTTCATTTCCGGAAGTCGCGATCAGTATACTTCATGGTAAAATGAAGTCAAAGGATAAGGACTTTGAAATGGCCAGATTTGTAAAGGGAGAGACCAAAATCATGGTGGCTACAACGGTAATTGAAGTAGGGGTAAATGTTCCTAATGCGTCTGTAATGGTAATTGAAAATGCAGAAAGATTCGGTTTATCGCAATTGCACCAGCTTCGTGGGCGCGTTGGGCGTGGAGCTGAGCAATCGTATTGTATTTTGATTACAGATTATAAAATAAGCAAAGATACCCGTTTGAGAATAGACACAATGTGCCGCACCAATGATGGTTTTGAAATAGCAGAAGTAGATTTGCAACTACGCGGCCCGGGAGATATTACCGGTACACAGCAAAGTGGATTAATGGATTTTTTGGTAGCAAATTTGGCGCAGGATGGAGAAATTTTAAAACATGCCCGTCTCTCCGCACAAGCAATTCTGGAAACAGATCCTGATCTGCTCCAGCCTGAAAACCTTCCGATACGATCACATTTAAGCAATATTCGCAAAGAACAAACAAACTGGAGCAGGATTAGTTAAGAAAGTAAGTTAAGAGTTTTAAAGTTCAAAGTTTACAGTGGCCGAAGCTCGGTTAACGTTTAAAATATCTGACTGTAAATTTTTACGTTAAAAAGTTTCATCTTTTCTAAATAGAAAAAAATCAGTCACTAAGCCCTGTTTACTTTTTACTGTTAACTTAATTACTTTCTACTGTTAACTTAATACTAAAATATCAGTCTACTTTTATTTCGTGAATATCATCTGAAAATTCAAACGTTTGCGGACGCGTAACATGTAATGCAGCTCCTAACGATGTTGCATAAGGCAAATCAGTAGTATAAACCGAATGATTAGGAAAATTCGTTGCTATCAGTTTTGCAAAAATCAAATTTTTCGCGAATCCTCCATCAATATAAATTGACTGAACATCGTTGATTCCAACCAACTGCAACGAAACAGTCAGCATATCTGTAAGTCCTTTTAAAAGATGGTGATAAGCTGCTTCTGCCGATGCAAATGCGCTGACCTGCCATTCCAAAGTATTTGCCTCCGGGAACGGGCCATTGCCTGTCATACAAGCAGAATAAAAAGGAGGAGTATCTGCCTTTAATGTTTCGGCGTTATACTTCACTTGTTTATAAAAATCCGGTTCCACCCTGAAATATTCAGCAATCCGTGCTACCTGATAATCGTGCTCACGACCAAGAAATAACCGGGATGCTGTTACACCACTTCCTTCCGGAGTCAGGTAATTCATGCAATCCCTTTCTAATTGGTAATAAGTTAACGGCCTGGATGCAAACGAATTAAAGTTGATACACCAGGTACCGGTAGATAATAATACGAAAGGTTTTTTAACAGCCATTCGGTATGGAACCAGCGCTGCGGAACTATCGTGCAAGCCAAATCCTGATTGAATTCCTTTATCACCATGACGGTAAATAAAAGAGGAAGAAGCCAATACCGGAGCCAGTTTTTTATGAATTCCTTCCGCTTTTACCCATTCATGGTAATCCCACATTTCGAAACTCCATAACGCAGTATGACAGCCCAACGATGTATAATCACTTACTTTCCGGTTGGTGAGAAGATATATAATGTACTGTGGTAAATGTAAAGTAGTAGCAATATTTTTAAAAATTTCCGGCTTGGTATGCTTTAGCCAATACATCTGCATTCCTGAATTGAGCATTCCCATGGCCGGTGACCCGGTTTGGAGTGCAAGACGGGTTGGATCACCATAAGTACTATAAAACTCACGTAATAATCCTTCCGGGAAAGGTTTAAGGTAAGAATATAGCGGCGTGAGTGGCTTATTGGATGCGTCCAGATGTACCAGACTTGCTCCGTAAGCAGCTACATTTACAGCTTTGATATCATATTTAGGATTACTCAGTAAAGCAGCCCAATGATCCTGAACCCACTTGGTAAGTAATTCAATATCCTCCGTCGGGAAACCATCCTCATCCGTTGTTTCCGGAAGTGATTCGGAAAATTCATCAATTACCTGATACTTTTCATCAAAAAGTACATACTTTTTATTGGTCCTGCCAATGTCAAAAACCGCCGTTACTTTCATTTTTGAATGCTATATCACTTTTTTAATTCTCAAATATATTTTTCGGTTAATATAGTGACTTTACTTTGAAACCTTCACCCTTAATGCTACTTTTTCAAAACCGGACGGCAGAAAAACGTATATATCATTAGTTATGCAGTTTTTTGTAAAATCGGTTTTAAAACCCTTGTCCAGCGTCGATACCCTTCTTCATTCATATGTAAGCTGTCTTTCAGGAAGATACTTCCGTCGGGCCTGCCGTTTTTAAGCATCACCGGCCAAACATCAATATATTGGTGGTGACGATCACTTTTAATAAAATCCTGAATGAGCTGATTTGCTTTTATTACATCATCTTTTTTGGCCCAACGGGAAGGCGACGGCTTTAAAGATACGCCATAAAGCAACACGTTTGGTTCACTTTTCCTTATTAGTCTGGTTAATTCCACATATGCATCACGTACCTGTTCCGGCGTTTTTTTCTTTGACCCGAACATATCGTTTTCGCAATAAATTACGACAGTTTTTGGATGGTATTTTGTAATTGTGCGATCCGCATAATATATCACTTCCGGAAGTGTGGAACCACCAAAACCACGGTTAATGATTGGTAATGGCGCCAGATCCCTTGCGGCAGTCAGCCATTTGGTAAAAGAGGAGCTTCCGGTTAAAACAATTCCGCCGGCAGCAGGCATTTGCTCAGCATCTTTTTTCTCAAATTCCTGTATTGATTTTTCGGAACGGTCCAATGCATAATCGGGATTCCAGGGAGAATCTATGGCCTTATAATTAGGCTGATGGCAGGAAAGAACTGAAAATAAACAAAATCCAATAAAATACTTTTTCATTTTAAAGCAAACAGTGAATATACCAAGAAGGAGTATTCACTGCTTATTTAATGTAATTAGTTTAATTATTTATCCTGCGAATAATTATCGATTGTAAAAATAACGTAATCCAAAACCAACAGAGGGAAAAGTAAAGTTGGGTGAAAGTGAATAATTTAGTTGGTGAGATTTGTACTTATTATCATCAGTAAGAGTATTAGATGATAGAAAGGAGTAGTCAAGTGCTATGGGGTTTGAAAATGCTATGCTCCCCGTAACCCACCATTTTTCTGAAAAACGGTAATACAATCCGGCACTCAGTCCAACGGAAAGCTGTATTTTATCTGATTTGTTTTCTGATATATATCTACTGTCGCTGCTTACTTCATACACATGAGCTTTTGAAAATGTCAGGTCAATTCCCGGACCGCCAAAGATGCCGATTTTATCGTTAAAATGTTTGTAGAATTGCCAGAACCGACCTGCTCCTATGCTTATATTATTAATTCCTGATTTATCATATTCCTTAGGTAAACCAGTTTGATCATAGGTTGTGTATAAACTTTTTCCGCCACCAAGGGAATTGGTTAATCTCCATCCAACGGCTTTTGTATTGGTTTTAAATTTACCAATAGAAATATCAAAGTTGTAGCCATAATTATTGGTAGACATGACGTTTTCAGGATTTGTATTTCCAAAATTTATTCCTGCGGAACCCGATAAAAATTGTTTATCCTCAAATTGAGCAAAAAGCATTTCTGTACAACTTGTTACAAGGATGATAGTAAGAAAAAGTATATTTTTCATAATTACTTTTGTTAGGGTTTTTGAAGATACCAGGAAGCCCTGATGGAAAAATAAGAGTTTAAATTACTTGTCGCAGCAGAAGTGAAATAGAGAGACTTGGTATCTTGAAAATTTCTGTATCCCGTGCTTAACGAAAGTAAATTAATATCAGATTCCAAAGCAAAACGAGGTGATATCCAATAAGATATACCTGGAATTATCTGTATGCCAGCAGCAAAACCATTTTCAATAATATCAAACGGCACTACATTCATTCGCGAACGTAAAAATAAAAATTCAGCAGATGAGTTTAAAAAAATCGCCCACTTTGGACTTAAGGATTTATAATGCCTTATGAATGGTGACAGCGAATAAGTCTGTCGGTTTTCCTTGAAGTCAGGAAGTGCTCCGCTAAATTTGCTTTTAGTCCATCCAAAATATAGCGCAGCCCCCGCACCAACTCCAACCATTACCTTATCCTTTACAAAACTCCCAACTTGCAGGGAAGGATTAAATGAAATTTGGTTAAAATTAGTAGGTTGGTCAACCTCCTTGTTTGGCCTGTTATTATACCCGCTAAAACTTACCGTACCACCAACATACTTTGTTCCCTTTTGCAGTTGCGCCCGAACTGATACAGCAAAGCAAAGACAACCTAACATTCCAAGTAGAATAGTTTTTTTCATGATCTAAAACTAATTTGATTTCATCAGCAAGATACTTAACAATATGTAACCGTTGTAACCATTTTACTTCTTTTAACATAAATTATAAAAAAAGAGGCAGCGAAATGGCTGCCTCTTCTAAATATTACCGATACCAAATTTAACCTAACTAATCTTCACTAGCTTTTAGCCGTGCGGCGGACCGCGGATAGCTATTAGCTGTTAGCTCCCTTTTGCAATTGAGGAAAGCTTAATTATATTTCTTTTATAAAATTTATTCTTGCTAACAAATTGAAATTTATCTTGAAAGCCTGTGGCTAAAAGCTAATCGCTAATCGCTAAAAGCCATCAAAATACTCCTTCCCAATTTCCCTGGCGATAATATTGTAATAATCTTTGCTGCATCAGAAATTGATACTTTGCCTGAATTGCGTTTGCCTGCGCTTTGGCCAAATTGGCTTTGGCGAGTGAGTATTCAAAAATATTGGCAGTACCTGCATTCAATTTACTTTCTACAACTGCAAAGCTTGCTGTCAGCGATTCAACTTGTCCTTGTGCTGCTGAAAACCGGTCTTCCGTTGCCCTCATATCCAACACTGCCTGCTCTATCGACTGGCGAAGTAATTGCTGTGTAACATCTTGCTGATTTTGTGCCAGACGCTCCTGAACTTTTGCCAGTTCCACTCTTGGACGCGTTAACCAACGGCCCATAATTGGAATATTTAAGCCTAAATTCATAGAGCCATTTCTGGTAGAATTCAGCTGATTAAAGTAATCCAGGCTTTTATTAGTGGAGGCAAAAAATGCTCCGATATTTGCTCCTAAAATTAAAGAAGGATAATTTAATGCTTTTATAGATTTCACCTGGTAGGCAAAACTTTTGTAGTACAATTCTGCACTTTTAGCTTCTGGAAAAGTGTTGTGAGCCTGCTCATAAAGGGCTGATGCCGAAGGAATTTCCTGTACATTTTCGACAGGTAAAAGCGCTTCCAGATCCAGGCTGTCATCCGCAGGAATATTAATTCGTTGAAACAAAGCCAGTCTTGCCGTACGGTAATTATTTAATGCTGTTACCTGATCAAACTTATCATTTGAAAGCTGCGCTTTGATTTCATACAATGTATTGGTTCCAAGCACGCCTGCATTCACCTGTTTATCCACCCTGTTCACTTGTACTTCCGACGACTCAACCTGTTGCCGCGCAGCTTCATACAATGCTTTCGTAGCCAATACATTTACGTATCCCTGCATTAATAATATCGTTTGTGTGTTTAAAACCGCAGTCCTGTTTTCCAGCGCAGATTCTTTTAACAACACATTCTGACGGATTTGATTTTGCAATTTAAATCCCTGAAATACCGGAACCTGCATACCTGCTCCAACAGAACTGTAATTATAAACCTGATCAATATACGTATTGGTATACTGGTCAATACTTCGTCCAATATTAATACTGTTATTGGAACTGATATAAATCTGAGGAAGAATTTGCGACCTCACCTGTCGAAGCTGAGCCTGAGCCGATTCAGCCTGTAAATTTCCCTGCCGGTAAGTAAGGTTATTTTTTGTCAAAAGCTCAACACACTCCCGCAAACTAAGCCTTTGCTGAGAATGAGCAATAACCGGAAAAAAGCAGATTAAGAATAATATTTTTTTCATAGCTAAAAAATTGGGTTAAGGGGAAAGAGTTAAGGGATGGGAGGAAAGGATTGACGGCAGGAAGGAGGAAAAGACTTAATAGTTTTGAGTTTTCTAATAATTCAAATGCCTGAAATAACAGCGCCTTCCTCCATTTCCCCATTCCCTATCCCCTTACCCCATTTACGCCAACCACCCATCCTTCAACCTCACAATCCTATTCCCGTATGTGGCGTTGCTTTCTGAATGGGTAACTTGTACGATGGTTACTTTATCTTCTTTGTTCAATTTTTGAAATAATTCCATAATTTCTACTGCCTGTTCCGAATGCAAATTTCCGGTTGGCTCATCGGCAAAAATTACTTTTGGATTGTGGACGATCGCACGTGCTACTCCAACTAACTGCTGCTGCCCGCCTGATAACTGATGTGGAAACAAATCTTTTTTGGCCACCATATTAAAACGGTCCAGCAATTCGGCCACACGGCTTTTACGTTCGGAAGAAGGCGTTCCTTTGTAAAGAAGCGGTGTTTCTATGTTTTCATAAACAGTTAATTCATCGATCAAATGATAAGCCTGAAATACAAAACCAATCTGATGACGATGTAATTCTGTGCGTTTTTTTTCTGTTAATTTCTGAACCGGTTCATCCAGAAAAAGATATTCTCCATCGGAAGGTTCTTCCAGCAATCCCAAAATATGCAGCAGTGTAGATTTACCGGATCCCGAAGGTCCCATGATCGATACAAATTCGCCTTCTTTAATATGTAAATCAATGTGTCGTAACACGTAAGTCTTGCCGAAACCCGCAGGATAATACTTTGATATTTTTTCTAGTTTGATCATAAAATTTGGTATATGAGATTGAGTACACAAGAACGCCTACACTGCATTAAAAAACAAAAACTTGTGATTCAATACTCTTTGCCTATACTTTTAAAAAGGCTTGCCAAACTATTAAACTATTGATAATCAAATACTTACATTTTATTAATAAAACAAAAACCGTCCGAAATCGTACAAATGTGTACGGTATCGAACGGTTTAAGATATACTAAAATAAAGGTTTAGGAATTGTTATTTTCAGTCACTACCGGTAAGCTTTAACCAAAAATAAAAATAGCATCAACGGAAGTTTTCGGCGTATTTATAACCGCTTCCGGTGTTGAGTAACAGTATCTTATCATCCGGACTAATCCACTTATTCTGAATCGCTTTTTTCATTGCAGGCACCAATGCGCCGCCTTCCGGAGCTACAAATAATCCTTCATTTTTTGCCAGGGATTTTACACCATCCATTAATTCTTCCTCAGTCACAGAAAGTGCATATCCACCGGATTCCTTTAAAACCTGTAAAATTTGTTTTTCCGCGAACGGAAAAGGAACTGCCAGTCCATTTGCCACAGAAGGTTTGGCCTGATATCCGGCAGAACTTTCATGTTTTCCTTCAAATGACCAAACTACAGGCTGACAATTCTCTGTTTGCACAGCAATCATTTTAGGGAATTTTCCAGTAATCCAGCCAGCTTCACGCATTTCATGAAAAGCTTTCCAAATTCCGATAAGTCCGGTTCCACCTCCTGTCGGGTAAAAAATAACGTCAGGCAATTCCCAGTTCATCTGTTCCGCAATTTCAAACCCCATTGTCTTTTTTCCTTCCAAACGGTAAGGTTCTTTCATCGTGGAAACGTCAAAATAGTCTTCCTTCGCACGAATTTCTCCAACAACACGGGCACAGTCACTGATCAGACCATCTACTAAAATCAACTTAGCCCCAAAATACTGACATTCCATTTTGAAAATATCCGGCGTATGGGTTGGCATTACTACGGTGCACTCAATTTTTGCTTTGGCGCAATAAGCAGCCAGTGCACCTCCTGCGTTTCCGGCAGTAGGAACAATACAACGCTGAATACCAAGCTCTTTCATTTTCGAAACCGCCACTGCCTGACCTCGTGCTTTAAAAGATCCGGTAGGATTCAGCGACTCATCCTTCATGTATAATTGTGAGACCCCGTAATCCTTTGCAAGATTTTCCAAATGCAGAAAAGGGGTCATTCCTTCTCCCAAAGTCACAATATTATCAGGATTTAAAACCGGCAGAAATTCAAAATAACGCCAGAGAGAAGATTCTCTGTTGCGAAGTAAATTTTTATCAACTTTATCTAACGAGCCATATTTGGCATATAAAGGGGATTTGGAACCTTCTTCGTCAGTACAGAAAGTTTGAACCTCTAAATGGTTGTATTCTTTTTTGCTTACTGCACATTCCAGATGGGTAATATGTGAAGTTAAGAGATCCGTTTTTAACATGGCTTTTAATAAGAATTTAC
>Ga0247739_10000199_pt1 | contig 20749 bp, 14 predicted proteins | sample UWRJL058202B2_FD_180943 | JGI IMG/M metagenome (GOLD analysis project Ga0247739, IMG submission 180943) | Plant litter microbial communities from Arlington Agricultural Research Station in Wisconsin, United States - UWRJ-L058-202B-2 | ecosystem: Environmental > Terrestrial > Plant litter >...
GCACGAGTAAATTATCACCCAGTTATTTTGCAATCGAGTCGAAGGGGTTGCTGTAATATTGCCCGCGCAAATCCAACCACTCAGATAACAATTTTAATTCGCTCTTATTGAGTAGCCCGACGTGACTAACAGTGTCGCTCGCACTACCGGTTGTAAATTTGTTGAAGAATCTTGCGCTTGCTCGCGCGCCAGCGCGACTCATAGTTGCTGCCACTGGAATAGCACGTGTTAATGGAATTAATTTTCCGCTGGAATCTAACAACAAAGCTCCGGTAACGGCGTCTTGCTCATATTGGCAAACTGCAACGCCAGTGCAAGTCGGCACTCCATTTTCGTCAACTGGCGGTACAGTACATACAGGTATTCCATTGGTGTTTGCCAGTAGCGAGCACACAGGAATTAGCGACTGTAAATTACCATTTTCATCCAGATATTGCTCAGTTGAGCCCGTCAGGAGTTGAGTATAGGAGAGCATTTCCTCACCTGCATTCTGTTTTGTGCCAACCAATTCCAAAAATCCGCCGGGCACTTGCGCCATGGTGTTGCCGTCGGCATCGGTCAAAGAGTTTGAATGGCAAGCTGTGCAGCGATTATTGATTTGTTTGCCGCCAGTGTCCAAAACGGGTTGATTGTCTGCATCAAATTTTGGGCGTTCGCGATTCCACAGCGGCTGAATATGTTGCTCGTAATTAATAATCACGCGGCATTGGCTGGTCCAACCTTCCGGCTCCATGCATGCTTCAGAGGTGGGGGCATGGTCTTCGTTAGTGGTTGCCAAGTCCGAGTAGCGATACGCAAAGCTCGGTGCTTTGCTTGCGAGAGGGTCAGTCCATTCGTCATTAAACACGAGATCTACTGAGGGTTTGCGTTGCACATTGACAAGGTTTACCCCGTCAAACAATTGGAAGTAACTGCGATATGCAAGCTCTGCCATGGTTTCACCCATGACCACATCAATAGGCGCGCCTAATTTGTCGAAACGTTTAGTGGCAGGAAATTGAGCTGCTGATCCTGCTGAAGCCGCTCCGGAGTTAATTGACGCAAAATCAGCATCAGTTCTGCCATGGCCAGAGGTAAGATTGTTCGCCATATGGCAGCCATTACACTCACGCGTTTCGCCTGGGCGAACTTGCAACCAATTATTGTGGCTGACGCTGATGCGTTTTCCGTCTTTGTCCAAAATCTCCAACGTGAAAGCAACATCCGCGGGGACTTTAACTTTCACCGAGCCGTCAGGTTCTACAGGTGCGTAGCCGATGATTTCACGTAATCCGGTAAAATCGTTGAATAAATCTCCGTAAGTTTCAGCGCCGAGATTGTCTTTGGTTTCGTCATCAGGAATTGATACCGCTTTAATGAGGCGAACAAAGCGAGCAGGGCGCGAGTCTGGTGCGGCTTGGGCAACTTGACCGATGTTAGCAAAGCCGGTTGCACCAAAGGAACTGAATTGGCCGTCCATATCATAAACGCTGCGAATATGTAGCAGTCCGACATTTTCAGCTGCTAATACAGGGTCAGTTTTAGGTGCGGTGAAGGTACTTGCAGGACGCGCTTCCAGCGTCACCGGCTCGGTAAACATTTTGCCTTCTTCTGCGAGCACTACCGGTAATTGCGATTGTTCACCCATGTTGTAAATCCAGATTCCGTAAAACGGCTCTGCCTCTTCATAGCCGGTCACGATCTGGCTATCGACAATTAATTTATCCGTGCAGGCAACAATTTTTTTGGTTGCCACTTCTCTAAGACGACATTGCGACCAGCTCACTAATAGACGCTTGGTACCGTCATAAAGCGGAGTTAATCCTGAAAAGCGACCATGCACGGAAACGTCTGTTTCACCGGTTTTGATATTTACCGGAAGTATTGAGATAGGGTTTTGCGCCGTTGTAGTTGTGCCGCCGCCCGCTGATGTCTGCAGGGTGTTCTCATAGAAGTGTTGAGTATCTATCACCACCATGTCGCCACCGAGCAAGGCGCCGTCTGGCTTGAGAATGGCCGCGATTCTGCCATCCAGCATTTGCTGCGGATGCAAGAGCCGATTCATGGGCTCATCCATACCTACAGGTTGGATGTTCATGCTGATATAGCCGTAATGACGTTCCACTTGAGTGCCGTCAGGGTTTGCAGTGTAAAAACTCAGATTGTCATGATTGCCAATTTGGTCCCAGCGCGTATAGAGAATTTGGCCATTTTGCAAAACCGAGGGCTGCAGGTCATGGCTTTGGTTATAGGTGATTTGCTCAATACCCGTGCCATCGTCTTTCATCACATGTAAAGCAAATGCGGCCGTGTCATTCCCTTCTTCGTACGCAGAAAATTGTGGTTTGCCGTCATCCAACAAAATCGCCTTACTGCGCGTTTGGCGAGTTGAGCTGAATAAAATTCGCCCGTCTGGCAAGTAACTCGGGCTTATATCGTGACCTTGATCGGCAACAATGTTGGACGTGATGATGGGACGTGGAATTGCTTTGGTTTTTAAGTTGTACTCGTAAATGTGCCACTTGGTTTGCAGCGGATCGTCAAAATCCAGGTCAGGATCGAGTGGTGCATGTGCTGAAAAAAGTAGTTTTGTTCCATCAGGGCTGACGGAAAGGTCTTTTACATCGTAGCCTTTCGCAATATTGATCGGGTCAAAATTGGGATCATCTTTGAATATATCTGCCGTTATATCCACGCTTTTCGCAGAAGCGCTCGCCCGATCTTTAACGATGACACGGGCTCCAGGGAAAAATGCAGTCGGTTTCAATAAGTCTGTAATGGGGTAAATCGGTTCGTCGGGTTCTTCAGGATCGACTGTTGGTACGGTGCGCTCAATGTAGGCAATTGGAAAATCGATAATGACCGGATCTGGCTTTTGTCCGCCACCTGAACCCGAGCCACCACCTCCGCCGCAGGCGGACAGCATAAGAATGCCGGTCAACATCCCTAAATAGGTATTCAAACAGGCCAGAGAAGACGATTTCATAGCAGATTACCTTGAAGATAGACGCTAGCACGTGGAATAGCTGCGTCATGCAGCTAAAAACTATTCAAGAATAGACCATCCTTGTTAGCCGCTGCGGTTTTTAAATAGATTTCCAATTGTCAGCCAAGATGGCGGCTGAATCTCTCGGTTTAGTCACGCTTCCTCCGCGCTCAAATGCCTATCTGGCTACCACATTGTAGACGTAGAACTGAGAGTAAATTGCATAAAATTCAAACTCTTATAGCTAATTCTTGCGGTGCTTTCAAAGAGATTCCGTTTATGTGACAAAGTAGACAGGAATGCGAGACGGCACACCACAAGTTAGACCGGTTTTGGCACCTATAATAACTACGCAGTGCTGCAATTTAATTCACTGCTAGACTCTTGTTTCATCCATTAACACAAAAGTTCCAGCCCAACGGGAGCCACCGTGACCAGATCACCTTTTACCCTATTTTCGGCCTTATGCCATGAGCGCCGGTTAGTCTCATTGCGTCGTGGCTACTTAAGCTTTGTGCTAATTTTGGTTTCTTTAGGCGCTGATATAGCAGTCGCGGGTTCCTATGAGCGGGCCCTTGTCATTCATAACCGGGTTGCGGGAGTGCCTCCAAGTCCAGAAGTGTTGGCTTTAATGGCCGGTTATATTGATGGTAATAATGGTAAGAGTGTTGCCGACGCTGTTAGAGAAGCTATGAAAAATGACGCTTTTTATAATGTAACACTGAAAAATATGGCCACCCCTTGGACTAACCGCGATCAAACCGTATTTGCTCCGCTAAATGATTACACGGCTACGGTGGTCGGTTTGGTTCATGACGATGCGGATTTCCGCACGATCCTGTCTACCGATCAACTTTATGTGGGTAAATCTGGTCTTGGATTACCCAATTACGATAGCAACAGCAATGCTCACTACGAAGCTATAGAGGCTAAAGGCTTAAATTTAAAAGACAGTCTTGAGCCAAAGCCTCAATCATCTCTCAACGGATTGCCAGCGGCGGCTACTGCGGGAGTTATGACTAGCCGTGCAGCTGCTAAAGCCTTTTTTATCGCAGGTACCAATCGTGCAATGTTCCGTTTCACGCTGATGAATCACATGTGTCGCGATCTTGAACAAGTTCATGACATAACCCGTACGCCAGACTTTATCCGTCAAGACGTGAGTCGCAGCCCTGGCGGCGACAGCCGTGTTTATCTTAATGGCTGCATAGGGTGTCACAGTGGTATGGATCCAATGGCCAAGGCTTTTGCTTATTACGATTACAAGTTTGATGTAGCCACTGATCCCGATGCTCTAAACGGTAAGATTGAATACACAGCAGGCGTTGTCCATAAAAAATACCTACAAAATAGCGCAACATTTCCATACGGTTACGTCACTACTAACGAGGATTGGCAAAACTATTGGCGTGCAGGAATCAATAGCAATCTTGGTTGGGATTCAGGTTTGCCTGGAAAGGGAACAGGTGCAAAAAGCATGGGTATAGAGTTATCCCATAGCCGAGCGTTCGCCGCTTGCCAGGTTGAAAAAGTATTTAAACAGGTGTGTTTACGCAAGCCTGCAAATGCGGATGATCATGCTGCTATTAATCAAATCACGGATAAATTTGCAGAGAACAACAAATACAATCTTAAGGATGTCTTTATAGGCGCTGCCACCTACTGCAGTGAGGGAAACTAAGATGAATAATCTGACGCTAACTTCTTCTGCGAAAATTTTAGGAGCTCAAGCTCGTTCATTTAGTATTTTGATTATTGCCTCTCTACTTCTTATTGGCTGCGGCTCAGGTAGTAAAACACCTAATAAAACCAATCCCAACACTAATATCGGTAGCGGTAGTGGTGGTGCATTTACTTATAAAGGCGAAAAACAAGCTGCTAGTCCGGATGTTATTAAATTCCAAAATGAGCTCTGGGTGAATATTGCTGCGCCTGATCGTTGCGGTGGCTGTCATAGTGATTCAACAGCCAAGCAATCCCCGATGTTTGCGCGTGGCGATGATATCAACCTTGCTTACGACGCCGTTATCGCTAACAACTTGGTCTCATTAGCAAATCCGGGCGAGTCTCGTATTGTCGATAAAGTGGGTAAAGGCCATCACTGTTGGCGTAAAGATGCAGGTGCTTGCGCAGAGGATATTAAAACCTGGATCACCAAGTGGGCTGGTGAAGCCGGCACTACAACCAACGCAGTTGTTTTGAAGGCTCCCGAAGTAAAAGACATTGGTAATACCAAAGCCTTCCCTAAAGACAGCAGCGGTTTTGCTACAACGGTTTATCCGCTGCTCACTGAATACTGTTCACGCTGTCACTCTGAAAATGCGCTCACCAAGCAACAGCCCTATTTTGCTAGCAGCGATCTGGCTGCTGCTTATGAAGCTGCTAAAACAAAGATGCGTTTGGACAGCCCTAAAGATTCGCGTTTCGTGTTGCGTTTGGGCACAGACTTCCACAATTGCTGGGGAGATTGCGCGGCTAACGCGAAAACCATGTTAGATGCTATTCAAACATTCTCCGACAGTTTGACACCGGTCACCATAGATCCAGCGCTCATAGTCAGTAAGGCCGTTAGCTTGAGCGATGCTTTTGTCCTGAGCAGTGGTGGACGTGTAGACACCAACTTAATTGCCAAATACGAATTCAAAACAGGTAAAGGCACAGTGGCTTATGACACCAGCGGTATTTCGCCGGTTGCCGATTTGAATCTTATCGGCAATGTTGCGTGGAGCAGTGCTTGGGGTATCAAAATCCGCGATGCGGGCCGTGCTCAGGCCACTACTGCAAGCAGTCGTAAGCTATTTGATTTGATCAATGGTTCAGGCGAATACAGCATCGAGACATGGATAATCCCTGATAACGTTACCCAGGGTGGTAATGACAACAACCCTTCAAGAATCGTAAGTTACTCTGGTAGTGACACATTGCGTAACTTCACGTTGGGCCAGTATGAATACAACTATGATTTCCTAAACCGCACGACCAAAAGCGATGCTAATGGCCTGTCCTTAACAAATGGAGACGCCTTCCATACGAAGGATACCGATCAGCTGGCTCAGGCAACCCTGCAACATGTGGTAGTGACCTTCGATCCTGTAAATGGTCGCAAGATATACGTCAATGGAGAGTTAACGAAAGATGTCGATCCTGATAATTCTACAACCTTGAAAGATTGGGACAGCAATTTCGCCTTGGTTGTAGGAAATGAAGTAACTGGTAATCCAACTGCATCCAACTGGAGCGGAAATATGCGTTTCCTGGGTGTTCACAAACGTGCCATGAGTGCAGCCGATATTGCGGCTAACTACAAGGTAGGTGTAGGTGCGAAATACTTATTGCTCTTTAATATTTCAGACCTGTTAGATACAGACGCAACTAAATATTCTGGCAGCTTCATCGTATTCGAAGTTCAGCAGATTGACGATTATGGCTACCTTTTTGCCAATCCCTTCTTTGTTAATTTGGATGGAAAAACCGTTGATTCTGATATTCCAGTGCAGGGTGTACGCATTGGTGTTAATGGAGAAGAGGCCCCAGTCGGGCAAGTATTCGCAAATTTAAATACATCGCTCAATTCCGGAAGAATGAATACGGCTGGAGAAACTAAAGGTCGTCAATATCTTTCCAGTTTAGGCACTGTTATCGCTGCTAAGAATGGTCCAGATACCGACCAGTTTTTTATTACGTTTGATCGGATAGGAATTAAAGGACCTTATGATCGCCCGATCCCGAGTTCGCCAGGAATTGCGGAACCGGCACCTATAGTTGGTCAGCCTAAAATCGGTTTACGCCGCTTTGCAGAAATTAATGCCACTTTGTCAGTGTTAACAGGCGTCCCTACTAGCAATTCAGCGGTCTATGCGGTTTATCAAAAGGTGCAGCAACAATTGCCTACTTTGGCAAACCTAGACGGTTTCCTGGCCGCTCAGCAAATGGGAATTACGCAATTAGCGGTTTCGTACTGCAATGCCTTGGTCAGCGATTCCAGCTCGCGTAACAACTATTTTGGTGCGAGCTTCCCCTTCACATCGCCAGTAGCTACGGTTTTTCCAGTGGGCAGCGCCAATCGCGACTTAATAATAAATCCGTTGCTTAATAAGTTGCTGGCGAACGGTGTAGTCACTACCCAGCCAACGTCAGAAGAAATAAAGGTCGTATTGAACGCGTTAATAACCAATATGGGCAGCTGTAGTGGAGATGCTTGTACCAATCGCACTCTCACTACCATAAAAGCAACCTGTTCAGCAGCCTTTGGCAGCGCGGCGATGCTGTTGCAATGATGCAACAGTTTCCTTACTAGACAAATTTTAGGTAAGAAATCATGGCTAAAAATAAAGGTCCACTTCACCCAGATGCGCCGCTGCTGCTGAACAGTCATCGCCGTCCCGTCACGCGTCGCGAACTTATTGCTCAGGGTTTCAAAGCCGGGTCGGCAACTGTACTTGGTGGCTCGTTACTCAGCTTGTTTGCGCCATCGGCATTGGCAACACTTTCCCCTGACATTATTGCCAAACGAACCGCGTGTGGAATTCGTTCAGCTGGCTCAGGCAAAATCCCTTTTATATGCTTTGACTTGGCGGGCGGGGCAAATATTGCTGGCTCAAATGTTCTTATCGGACAAAAGGGTGGTCAGCTAGATTTCCTTAGTACTGGTGGTTACAGCAAACAGGGGCTACCTGCGGATATGGCTCCCAACGCCTCGCAGGCTCCTAACGCGCTCTTGTATGACACCAGTTTGGGTTTGGCTTTTCATGCGGACAGCGCGCTATTACGAGGGATAAAAACTCGCGCAGCTGCAATGACCCAAGGGATGACGAATGGTGCTGTAATTGCCGCTCGGTCAGAAAATGACACTGCCAACAATCCTCACAACCCTATGTATGGGATTAATAAAGCCGGTGCAGATGGCTCCTTGATGGCGCTGATCGGCTCGGTCAATAGCGATTCGGGCGGTAACTCCATGTCGCCATCTTCCATGATTAATCTGGAGAAGCGCCCTACCAAAGTTGATCGTCCTGAGGATGTAGCAGGGTTAGTGGATGTAGGTGATCTGAAGTCCCTAATGCCGGACACACAAGACGTTGTTTCGGTGATGGAGGCCATGTACAAAATCAGTGATAAAAAGCTGGATCACGTAAATCCCGGAACCCTGGTTTCGGGCCGAGACGAAAAATTAGAGGAAATGATTCGTTGCGGTTATGTTCAAAGTGCCGATTATGCCGACCGTTTTGGTAGTGGAACAGAATTGGTGATAGGAGCTGATAAAGACATAGTGGGTCAATCCGATAGTATTTTTAGCCAAGAAGAATTTAATTCCAACGGTGAATACCGCAAGACGGCTTCCGTTATGAAGCTGGTAGTGAATGGTTATGCTGGAGCAGGCACCATTACTATGGGTGGATTTGATTACCACACTGGAGATCGCTCAACGGGTGAGACTCGCGATGAGCGCGCTGGCAATTGCATCGGCGCTTGTCTCGAATATGCTGCGCGTCTAGGCAAGCCTTTGATGATTTACGTGTATAGCGATGGATCAGTATTCAGTAATGGCATGGTTGATAATTCCATGGCTGGACGTGGTAAAGGAGTTTGGACCGGTGATGATCAGCAGACTGGTTCTGCTTTCTTTCTCGTTTATAACCCCGGCAGTCGTCCGATACTTTTAGGTGGCGACAGTTCAGATCCCACTGCCATTAGTGCTGCTCAACGCGTTCATCAGCAACTTGGGTACATGCGCCCTTCCGGCGATGTAGAAACTGCATCCAGTCCAGCGGCAAATAATGTTAACCTCTTGGTCGAAACCGTAATCCTTAATTACATGGCATTGCACGGTGATCAAGCGAACTTTAAAGAGAAGTTCCCAAATCAGGGTTTGGGCAATAGCACTCTGCAAGACAAAATGACGGCTTTCCAGAAATTACCTTCTATAGTTAACGGACTTATTCCCAGTTAATTAGCACATATAAAAACCCGATCTTGAAAAAGCATCGGGTTTTTATCGCCTGCGATTTTTAAAGAATTTTGAATATTAATTATGTTGCGCTCGTTTGCGAAATTCCGTTGGTGAAACACCTACAAGACGAATAAAAAAACGGTGAAATGCTGATTTGCTGTTAACGCTTGCCTGCAACAAAATACCCAGCACGGTCATATCAGAGCAGCGCTCATCAAGTAATAAACGCGTTGCTTCTTCAAATCGATATTTTTTCATAAACTCAAAAAAATTAGTGCCGTGATGTTTATTTATAACGGCAAATGCTTCTTTGATCCGCAAATCAATTCGTTTAGAAAACCCTTCAATATTTAAAGGGTGTTTTAAATATAATTTTCCTCTTCCAACATCATGGATGTTAAAAATATGGTCTTTTATGAAATGCGCGATTGATATCTGCCGCGTTTATGAATTTCGGTGCTAAATTTTTGGGCAGCTAATTATTGTGTGAGCTGCTTATATTGGAGGGGATCTTCGTTGTCCGTAATTGGCACATAAACGGCGTCATGACAAAATCGCAATATCTTATCTTCAAGATGATTAAATTACGTGTTATGGAAAATAAATCTGTACTAATGACCCTGTAATTTGGCAGAGTTACAATGGCATCAACATTTGAGTATGTTACATGCGTCATTGGCTGACTACTGAGCTTGTTTGTACGAACGCCGCCAATAATTTATGACCGATATTGCAGTACGCTATTTATGACACTGACTCAGCAAGACTTGCAAAAGCTCACGCATGACATGCCGGAATTGCACTTTATTCCTGCGCTGGATTGTGATTGGCAAAAAATACCGCTCGTGCAAACTTACCTGAATCATTACGGTATTAATTTTGGCGAGCAATTTGCGTCGGTTTTTCATGGGTTTGGATATGTAACAGCAGCAGGTTTTCAGTTAGCAACACATTATTGGTTACCCGCAAATCCTAAGGGAACATTGATAATTGTGCATGGTTATTATGATCACACAGGTATTTTTGGTCAGCCGATTCGCTTTGCACTTGAACAAAATCTTGCCGTGCTTGCATTTGATTTGCCGGGGCACGGTTTAAGCACCGGTGAGCAGGCCGTTATTGATTCGTTTGATCAATATGGTGACGGGCTCGCTGAAATTTTACGTGCAAGTGCCGCTATAATGCCACAGCCTTTATACGTGCTAGGGCAAAGCACAGGTTGTGCAATTTTTTTGAATTACCTGTGGCGTTACAGTGCAAAAAAAACTAACGCCGATGAATTTGCAAAAATAGCCCTGTGCAGTCCGTTAGTATTGCCCCGTACATGGCGCGGTCGCTATATGGGGCAACATGTGTATGCAATATTGCATCATTTTGTGAATCGCATTACGCGCAATTTTAGCGAGAATTCACATGATGCAACATTTCTGGAGTTTATTCAGAAAGATCCCCTGCAAGCAAAGCATCTTTCTTTGCGTTGGCTAGGAGCGATGAAAGCATGGCATAAAACGTTTTTGAATTTATATCCATTGCAAAAAGAGTTATTGATAGTTCAGGGTACAAATGATATGACGGTGGACTGGCGTTATAATATTCCACTCATACAAAAAAAGTTACCGAGAGCAAAAATTGTCTATATAAATGATGCTGGTCATCAGTTGGTTAATGAAAGCGATGATTACCGTGTACCCGTATTTGCGGCCATCAAACATTATTTTTTTAATTAGTTAAGGGTTTTGCTGTGGAAATTATTCATCTTGTTATAGATTTTATTTTGCATATTGATGTTCATCTCTCCGAATTATTTAATCAATATGGTTTGTGGATTTACGGCATTCTGTTTTTAATTATTTTTTGCGAAACTGGTTTGGTGGTAACGCCTTTTTTGCCGGGCGATTCATTATTATTCGCAGCGGGTGCTTTAGTGGTTGGAACTGCGTTGGATGTTAATGTCATGGCGTTAGTTGTTATCAGTGCCGCGATTCTCGGTAATATTGTTAACTACACCATTGGGCGATTTTTTGGAAAACAATTGTTTCGTAATCCCAATTCAAAAATTTTCCGCCAGGATTATTTAAATAAAGCGCACACCTTTTACGAAAAGCACGGCGGTGTAGCTATTATTATGACGCGCTTTATTCCTATTATTCGCACCTTCGCACCTTTTGTGGCAGGCATGAGCGGTATGAAATATCCGAAATTTATTGCTTACAATGTTGTAGGTGCGCTCTTGTGGGTGGGAATATTTTTATACGCCGGTTATTTCTTTGGCAATATTCCCAGTGTTCGTAAAAATTTCACGTTGTTGATTATGGCGATATTAGTAGTGTCTGTATTGCCGATTGTCTACGAATTTTGGAAAGCGTACCGCGAGAAAAAAGTTATCGCTGAATAACGTCAGTTTAATAATAGAATTAGAAAAAGCCGCTGGTGTCATGTCAGCGGCTTTTTTATTGCTAAATCTAAGGCCATTTAATCTGAGAGCTGAATGTTTTTTCCTGAGGTTACAATGATCAGAAAGCGGTGATAGAATCCATATAATAATACAAAAAGAGGGCCAGCTATGTCGTCAAATATCTTTTCGTTTCGCATGAAAACATTACTATTAAGTGGAATTTTTTTATTCATTGCGGCTTATCATTCCCTTTCAATGGCTGAGCCCGGCAAGCGCACGGTGTCCTGCAATGAATTGGTTGCCTATAATTTTCCGTCTGCAATCCAATTACAATTGCGCGAAGCAAAAATAAACGAAGCAGATGCTTTTTGTCAGCTCACAGGTATTGTCAATTCGCGTAAAGGTATTGATGGAAACCAGTACGGAATTGAATTTGAAATGCGTTTGCCGCTTACATGGAATGGACGATTTTTATATCAAATGAATGGCGGCAATGACGGCGCCGTTGTAGCAGCCGAAGGCGATGCCAGTAATTTAAATGCATTTGCCGGTCGCTCCGCGCGTGCTCGTGGTTACGCAGTGTTAAGCACTAATGCAGGCCATGCAGGCGACGCTGCAGAAAACCAACAATATGGTTTAGCGGCAGGCAATCGTTTTGGTTTAGATCCTCAGGCGCGTGAAGATTACGGTTACGCTGCAACCGCAACAATGAACCCCATTGCCAATTCAATTCTGAAAGCTTTTTACGGAAAAGCGCCCGTATTTTCATATCTTGCAGGTTGTTCTAACGGTGGGCGCCACGGCATGGTTGCCGCTAGTCGCTACGGTGATATGTTCGATGGAATTATGGTGGGAGCACCAGGATTCAATCTTCCTAAAGCTGCGGTGCAACATGCGTGGGATGTACAAAGCACTCAACAAGTCGACCCCAAATTACACAACGCTTTCAGCCGTACCGATATGCGTTTAATTGCTGACAAAGTTATTGAAGCTTGCGATGAATTGGATAATGTTAAAGATGGCTTGGTCAATGATGTTCGCCGATGCCAACATCATTTTCATATTAATGATTTGCGTTGCAAACATGAAAAATTGCCTGGATGTTTAAGTCACGCACAAATTAATGCGTTCTCAAAAATTATGAGCGGTCCGCGTAATAGTAAAGGAAAAGTTCTCTACAGCGACTGGTGGTATGACACTGGCGTAGCAGATGAAGGCTGGCGTTTTTGGAAATTTGAAAGTCCAATCCCTGCGTGGAATAACAATCCACTAATCGCCACTATGGGTGCCGGCTCCCTAGCTTACATCTTTACAACACCGCCAACACCGGTTGAAGGCTCGCCCGAAAAATTACTTCAGTTCTTAAGCCAATTTAACTTTGATCGTGATGCACCAAAAATATTTGCCACTGACAAAACCTTTAAAAAATCGGCAATGGAAATCATGACGCCACCTGACGTGGATAATCCACGACTCACCAGTTTTAATAAGCACGGTGGAAAATTAATTATTTATCAAGGACAGAGTGACCCGGTATTTTCGACAGTCGATATTGTTAAGTGGTATGAGAAGCTAAATAGAAATTACCAAGGGAAAGCGCAGGATTTCGCGCGTTTATTTGTCATTCCTGGTATGAATCATTGTGGCGGCGGTCCAGCAACAGACCAGTTCGATGGGTTGGACGCGTTGGAGAAATGGGTGGAGCAGGGTACTGCACCTGCGATTATCCTTGCGAGTGTGAGCCAGCAAAATAAATCTCTGCCTGCGACCTGGAGTTTAACGCGTTCAAGACCCTTGTGCCCTTGGCCAACTTACGCTGGTTATCTTTCAGGTGATGTGGAGTCTGCGTCCAGTTTTGCATGCGTTCGCTAAAAATTATTAGCAGTTATTTCAATTAAGAAATAATAATTAAGTTTCTCTTGGTTTATTTTTTGCGTTGAGTAAACATAAAAAAGCCGCTAACATTTTTGGCAGCGGCTTTTTTGTTACCATTAAAATCGACTAAATTAAAACAAAACTCTGCAGCGAATAGTGCCTTCAATATTTTTCAATTGCTCAAGTGCAACTTCGTCGTAGGGTGAGTTGATGTCCACAACCACATAACCTACTTTGTCATTGGTTTGCAGATACTGCGATGCAATGTTGATGTGACGATCAGAAAAAATATTATTAATTTTCGAGAGAATACCAGGCACGTTTGCATGCACGTGTAATAAGCGGTGTGCATCCGGATGACCTGGTAATGCAACCTCAGGGAAGTTAACAGAGCTAATGGTGGTGCCATTATCAGAATATTTAATTAATTTCTCGGCCACTTCGATACCGATATTTGCTTGCGCTTCCATGGTTGAGCCACCAATGTGCGGAGTCAAAATTACATTGTCCAATCCGCGCAACGGGCTTATAAATTCATCATCATTTGCTTTTGGTTCTTCTGGAAACACATCAATTGCTGCGCCGGAGAGCGCGCCTGATTTGATCGCCGCTGCAAGCGCGTCAATATCCACCACAGTGCCGCGCGATGCGTTAATTAAAATGGCGCCCTTTTTCATTAAACCAATTTCACGTGCGCCAATCATATTTTGTGTGGCGTGAGTTTCTGGTACGTGCAAACTGACAATATCTGAGGTTGCTAACAATTCATCCAATTCGCGAATTTGGCTTGCATTACCTAATGGTAATTTGGTGATGGTGTCGTAAAACTGAACGTCCATACCCAAAGATTCTGCAAGTACCGAAGTTTGGCTGCCGATAGAACCATAGCCAATCAAGCCCAAGGTTTTGCCGCGAATTTCAAATGAGCCTACCGCAGATTTATCCCAACCACCGCGATGACAAATTGCATTTTTTTGCGGAATATTGCGCAGCAATAAAATCGCTTCGGCAATCACCAGCTCGGCAACCGAGCGAGTGTTCGAATAAGGTGCATTAAAAACCGCAACGCCATGTTCTTGCGCCGCCTTCAAATCTACCTGATTGGTACCAATGCAAAAACATCCAGCAGCAATTAATTTAGGCGCGTTCTCAAATACGCGACGAGTCAGTTGGGTGCGCGAACGTAAGCCTACGAAATGCGCATCCTGGATTTTCTCAATAAGGGCGTCTTCGTCCAAAGCAGTTTTCAGGTATTCGATATTGGTGTAGCCCTGATCATTCAGAACTTGCACAGCGGATTGGTGCACACCTTCCAGTAATAAAAACTTGATCTTGCTTTTGACTAAGGACGTTTTGCTCATGGCAACCTCGGAGTAATGGATTCGCAGCTCTGGGGATAACCGGACGCTGGAATGGAGAGATGGAAATTTGGGCGGCATAATACCACAAAGGTGTCTTTAATCTGCAGGCTAACAGCGGCTAGCCTTGTAAAAGATGCAGTGAAACACTTTGCATTGGGTGCTCAAGGTATCGGCTTTGAGCACCCTAACAATCACAGAAATGTGATTAAGTCATTTTTAGTAGACAAGTTTTCAGTGGTGTGAGAGTACGTTGTTTAAAAAAATAAAATTTCGGAAAAGTTAACGTATTAGAAACAGCCGCATTTTTTGTAATGTAAACTTGCATTCCTATATTTAAAACAACCTCCTTTCGTGCTTCCATTGGTGTGCTATCGAACCATTTTTTTGTACTGATTTTGATAGCGTGATAGTTAATATCACTAAAATCGCGGGGGGAGCTAAAATGGAACATCGTTATATTGTCCACTACTCATTGGATGACCAAAATGAATCTTTGGAGGTTATCACGCAAGGTGATTCTTTAACATTTGATGAAGCCAAAAAAAAGGTTGAAGCTGCGGCCAAACCTTACGGAAAAACCAATATCGAAAACATACAAATTATAAAAGTTGATGTCGCGGATGTAATAAATACTGATCCGCAAACATCGGCGAGTGAGTAGAATTATAATTATAATTTAAATGTGATACTTCAGTGCTTGTGAAAGATCTTAACTAAAATCGTTCCTATTAGAAGGTGCGAGTCGATAATCTTCGTATCAACTGTCTCACTTACTAATCAAATTTAGCTGCAGATATTTTTATCAGTTTTCTTATTCGTAACACAACCACACGATTGATATTGCGCATAATAGTTTGCGAGATATTCATCGAAAGAAACTTGGGTAGACTCTTCGAGTTTCGTTTGATCGGATAATGATTGTGCAGCTTGCGCTTGTGCTTGAGTTAGCAGATCTTGCGACAATAGCCGATCATTAAAGTATTGACGATGCGCCTCTGCGAGATCTAGGGTGTGATCGAGAAAACTTTTCCCCTTACGTAAATCTGCAAGCACGTTTGCGGAGGGAGTTAATTCTGGATTACTAAGTTTTGCAAACTGGTTTTGAACTGCGATTGTATAATCTTCACTGCCATAACTTTGGTCAAGTAACTTCGCGCAAGCGAGTGAGCTTTCTAAAATTTCCTGTGCCCATTCTTTAAATGGAATCTCACTTCCATCACGTAAGAGTTTTAACTGTGGATCGCGTCCTGAGTAAACCACGCGCTTCTGATTTTCCTGCCATGCTGCATATTCACTGTCCGGAGTATTTGGGCTGTCACTTAACAGGCAATACAATAGAAATGCATCTATAACTCGCAATTGTTCTGCGGTAACACCTAGCGGCTCATAGGGGTTTAAATCTATGCAGCGCACTTCAATATATTCCACTCCACCTAAACGCAATGCCTGCAGTGCAGTTTCGCCCGGTTGCGTAGTGCGCTTTGGGCGTATGCTCGAATAAAATTCGTTTTCGATTTGTAACAAACTTGTATTGAGTTGTTTGTAATTACCTGCCTCATCCTTTACACCAATTTCCTCATAAGCAGGATGCGGTTGAGTAATGGCGCCACACAATGTACTCAAATAGGAGTTGATGTGGTTATAGCAAACAAATAATGATTGCTGTGCATCGCTTTGATATCCTAAATCGCCCATACGCAACGAAGTTGCGAAAGGTAGATGCTGGGTTTGATCATCATTCCCTAAAGGTTGCAGGCGATGTTTGCGGCCTTTTACAAATTCGTTACTCACCGCAGGTGCTGCGCCAAATAAAAAAACCAATAGCCAGAAGTAGCGACGGAAATTGCGAATCAAGGCAAAGTAGCGCGCGGTTTTAAAATCTTGCAGCGTTTGAGTGTCACCTTCACGCTGCTGAAGTTCGCGCCAGAAATTATCCGGCATTGAAAAATTATAATGGACACCGGCAATCGTCTGCATAGCGCGACCGTATCTGTGCCCAAGTCCAATGCGATAAATAGTTTTCATCGCGCCACTATTCGAGTTGCCGTAGCGTGCCACGGGAATATCGGCATCTGCAGGCAAGCTGCTAGGCATACTCGCTGGCCACAAACGTTCGCCGTTTTTGGCCAGTTCCTGATAGGTGAAACGATGAATATCGTCCAGCTGCTGTAAAAGCGCAGGTATATTGTCGAAGGGCTCGGTAATAAATTCGAGCAGTGATTCGCTGTAATCGGTGGTGATGTGCGGATGCTTTAATGCCGAACCCAGGCCCAATGGATGGCTGGTCTGAGCGAGCTTGCCGGCAGGAGTAATGCGCAGGCTCTCTTTTTCAAGTCCCCGTAAAATACCTTTCAGGCTGGTATTGGCGGATGGTTCGGCAAAGGCTGCTAAATGTGCGCGCCAGCTGGCATTATTAGTCGTAGGCAAAGCCGAACCCCTGTGTACTATTATGGTTAGAGTAGTTTAGCTTGAGTTGCGGATGAGTTTTCATCTTGATCACTCTCTGGAGCGAAGATTAACTCTTCTTCGGGCTCCACCTCTTGCTCAACAGTGTCGGTTACAGGCTCAGCAAATAAATCTGCTCCGGCTTTAGGTGGCTTAGGTACTTTGGGTAAAGGCGCAGGCATGATGTCCGCGTCAATAATAGGTAGCGCCTTATCGTCAAGATCACAGATGACAACCTTAACCCGTTGTTTATAGTCTTTTGATGTAATTTCAAACATCTGATTCACCGCTTCATCTTTGTGCGGCGTTTTGAAGACTGAATTGGCATCATAGCCATCCACCCACTCTTTGTTCTTGCCGAAAAAAAGTTTGTCATGGTTTTGCAGAATAAAGGTTTGAGACATAGACGGATTAACCCGAATTACACCGAAAGTTTTACGTGAACAAAACAGTTGGGGCGACACATTTAAAGTTCAAGGGCGAGCATTAATCTTGCAGATGTTATGCGGCTTAAATACTCGCTTGTATGGCTTCAAATAAACTGTTTAGCTAGGACGCGTGGAAACCGTACTCAATTCAATGCATAAAAAACGATCACTATATTCGCTGCCATGACTTGTCGTCGCAGTCGCTGTTACAGTGCAGATAAATTTACTGAAGGCCAGCTATGCATCAACCGTCCGTGAACCAAACATCTATATTCCATCAGGAACTTGTCGCGTTTAACGAATTTTTGCGTAGCGAAAAGCAATTGTCGATTCATACCCAAACAAACTACCAGCGCGATTTGCAGAAGTTTGCAGATTATTGCGCAAAATTTTCGCTAACAGATTTGTCTGAAATTCGCTCGCAACATATTCGTCAAATGGTAGCGCAATTACATCGTCAAGGTTTGGGTGGTAAAAGTCTATCCCGCTGGCTGTCTGCAATGCGCAGTTTTTTTGAATTTGCCATTCGTAATCATTGGGCAAAAAATAATCCGGCCGATGCTATTCAGGCACCCAAGAGCCCAAAAAAATTACCCAAAACATTAGACGTTGATCAAACGGCGCAATTTGTAAATCTTAAAGGTGATTCTGAATTAGATTTGCGTGACCACGCTTTATTAGAATTAATTTATTCGTCGGGTTTACGATTGGCAGAAGTGGTTGGTCTGGATTTAGTTCATGTCGATATGCAAGATGAAATGGTGACCGTTAAAGGTAAAGGAAATAAAACTCGCATCTTGCCAATAGGTTCCCATGCTATAACCGCCTTAAAAGCATGGTTGCCTGCGCGTAAACATTTTTTGAAAGATGATTCGGAACAGGCAATATTTATTTCTCAGCGCGGAACGCGAATTACTCATCGTGCGGTGCAGATGCGCATGCAGCAGCTCAGCATTAAGCAAGGTATGGATACGCCAGTTCATCCGCATATGTTGCGACATTCGTTTGCCAGCCATATGTTGGAATCCAGCAGTGATTTGCGGTTAGTGCAAGAAATGCTTGGCCATGCCAATATTTCTACCACACAAATCTACACGCACCTGGATTTTCAACATCTTGCAAAAGTGTATGATAGCGCCCACCCGCGTGCTCAGCGGAAAAAGAATCCGGCTGAATAAAATTTTATGTCCTATTTACCTGTTTATCACTCCGCTTCTACAGGCTCGCGAATAAATATCGCGCAAAAAAATAATGATGGTCTATCGATCGCATTGCTTGGTTATCGCAGCCATCCGCATGTGGGTGGACAAGGTATATATCTTCATTACCTCAGTAAGGCGCTAGTTGAACTGGGCCATAACGTAGATGTTATTTCTGGCCCGCCTTATCCTGAATTAGATTCGCGTGTAAATTTAATTAAGTTACCGAGTCTGGACTTATACTCGCATAAAAAACCGCACTGGGCGTTAAGACCAAAACATTTATTGTCATTCGCAGATTTTTATGAATGGTGGAGTAAATTAAGTGGAAGCTTTGGTGAGCCTTATTGCTTTGGTCGCCGCGTGGTGAAATATTTTAAAAAAAATAAGCCAAGCTACGATATTGTTCACGATAACCAGAGTTTATGTTACGGGCTATTACATCTACAAAATAATCACAACAATATTGTCACGACTGTGCATCATCCGATTACGCGCGATTTGGAGTTGGCATTACAAGCAGCTGAAACGAAGGGGCATCGATGGCTAATCAAGCGTTGGTACAACTTTCTCGGCATGCAAAAAAAAGTTGTTCGGCAATTAAATAATGTCATCACAGTTTCAAAGCAATCCCAGCGAGACATGGCCGAAGCTTTTTCGCTCGTGGCAGAAAAAATTCCTGTAATTCCTAACGGTATTGATACCGATATATTCAGGCCTCTACCGCACATTTCGCGCAACCCTTGGCAAATTATTACTACTGCATCATCGGATCAGCCGTTAAAAGGTTTGAGCGTATTATTGAATGCGCTTGCGAAATTGCGTGCAGAGTTTCCACATTTGCAATTGCTGGTGATTGGAAAGCTAAAGCCTGAAGGAACTACCGAAAAAGAATTAAAAGCATTGCAACTTGAAAATTGCGTTGAATTTAAATCTGGTATAACTACGGAGCAACTTGTAGTTGAATACGCACAAGCAAAAATTGCAGTGGTGCCATCTCTTTACGAAGGTTTTGGCCTGCCCGCCGGTGAAGCACTTGCGTGTGGAATTCCTTTGGTGTGCAGTGACGGTGGTGCGTTGCCGGAAGTGGTGGGCGATGCGGCTTACCTTGTAAAAGCTGGTGATGTGAATGAATTGATACAAGCCTTACAAAAATTATTAACTGATGAATCACTTTGCGCTAATTTCAGTGACAAAGGACATGCTCATAGCCTGCAACATTTATCCTGGTCAATTGTGGCTAAACAATTAAGTGATTATTATCGCCATATTCTCGCGCTAAAGAGCACTGCATAATTGCTGACAATAAATTACAAACTGCTTAATTTTTCTGATGAAGACGCATTTCTAGATATAGGTTGCGGCGAAGGACGTCATGTTATTCATGCTTGCCTTGAGCACAATATTTTAGGCGTTGGTGTAGATATATCACAACCCGATTTGAAAGTGGCACGTGAGCGCTTTTTACCTTTTGCTGAATTTAATCCGCACAGCCATTTTTTTTTACAGCAAACCGACGCTACCCGTTTACCTTTTGCTGATAATTCTTTCGATAAAATTATCTGCAGTGAAGTGCTAGAGCATATTGAAAATTATTCCGATGTATTACGTGAAATACTGAGAGTTTTAAAACCAAATGGTACGCTTGCGATTTCTGTTCCGCGCGCGTGGCCTGAAAAAATATGCTGGCGATTGAGTAGTGCCTACCATGCAGTTGAGGGCGGGCACATTCGAATTTTTAATGCATCAAAATTGCGAAACGAAATTGAAAATCTTAATTTTACATTCACTCATCGCTATTGGGCACATGCCTTACACTCACCATTTTGGTGGTTAAAATGTTTGTGGTGGGGCTCGCAAGAAAAATCTCGCATTATAAAAATGTATCATCGGTTATTGGTTTGGGATCTCATGGAAAAACCATGGATTACGCAAACTCTTGAAAAAATATTAAATCCGCTGTTGGGCAAAAGCGTGGTCATGCATTTTAGGAAAATGGAGAAAATCCTATGAAAAATTTATTGCTCTCCAAAGGATTTTTCCCTGAAAGTCTTTTACGGCCCACTGTGAATTACATTTTGCGTACGCAATTACCCAATGGCTGCATCCCCTGGTTTAAAGATGGCAAGGC
>Ga0247739_10000201_pt1 | contig 20589 bp, 14 predicted proteins | sample UWRJL058202B2_FD_180943 | JGI IMG/M metagenome (GOLD analysis project Ga0247739, IMG submission 180943) | Plant litter microbial communities from Arlington Agricultural Research Station in Wisconsin, United States - UWRJ-L058-202B-2 | ecosystem: Environmental > Terrestrial > Plant litter >...
CAGCTGTTGCCGTAAACACAACCGAAGAACCGGAACAAATGGTATCGGCCACGTTTACAGATATACTTACCGAAGGGGTCAAGGTATTGGCCAATACAACTGTTATGGCATTGCTCAACGCGTCGGTAGCACTCCTGCAAGAAGAATTGCTTGCCATGGAACAGGTTACCATATCATTGTGGGCCAGCGAACTGGTCGTAAATATTTTTCCGGTGTCCACATCTGTGCCATTTATTTTCCACTGAAAAACAGGTGCTGGGCCGCCATTGATGGCCGTGGCAGTAAAACTTAGGCTACTGCCCAAGCAGCCCGGGTTATTGCCATTGGTAAGCGCTATTGAAACAGCGGATAGCACAGCTGCATTGGCTATTTCTAGATTTATACCGTTACTGGCACCTAGTACCACCGGGCTGCTGCTAACTACCCGGATGCGATACCCCGTTCCGAATGGCGTATTTGCTGGTATAGTGGCGCTGATGCTTCCATTGGTAGTACCTGTAAAGCTGCCAATAGCTGTTGGACTGGCAAAATTGCCCATGGTATCGGAAAGCTGTGCCGTAAAAATATTGGTGGCAGTAAAAACACCGTTGGTGGAAAATGAAAGTGTAATAGGCTGACCAGCACATAAAAAACGACTGCTTAATGGAGCCATGGTAATAGCGCTGGCTGTAAATGTTGTACTTCCCCTACAAAACACAGAATCCCGTACGTAGACCGTATAATTAGTACCAGGTGTAAGTCCGGTCAAAAGGTTGCTGCTTTGAAAATTGATGCTATCCAGCGAGTACATGTATGGTGCCACCCCATTGGTAACCGTAACGGCAGAACTGGTAGCAGTTACCGTATTGACAGAGATGGAAAAAGTAGGACAATTGATAGGCTGGCAACCATTGGATGTTTTGAGCGAAGCCCGGAAGCTATCCAAACAGGCCGCCATACGGATGGTTTGGCCAATCGAAAACATGCCCATACAATAACTGTCCGAGTAGTCCATATAATTTTGGAACATACGTCCATTGGGAGCAGTGCCCGTGCAGCCTGTGGCCTGAATACCAGTGGAGCAGCCCGAACTAGGACCACTAGCCGTTGGGGTATCATCGATGCCAGGTGTATTGGGAAAATCATCGCCGCAGGTGGCATCGCCCCAAATATGACGCAACCAAAAAAAGTGGCCGATTTCGTGGGTAAGTACCCGCCCCGTATTGTAATTGGCCAACGTTCCACCTGGCACCGTACTTTTTTCGATCACCAGCCCTTGTTGGCTTAACAAGCCTGCAGGATTTTCAGGAGAAGTAATGGGGAAGGATGCATAACCCAGCAACCCCGAAGTGCTGAAAGTGCCAATCCACACATTGAGATATCTAGAAGGATCCCAAGCATCTGCCCCACCCGAGGCCGTGGATTTTATAGGATCTGCCGTGCTGCCCGAGCCGGAACTAATGGTGGATGAAGTATACCGAACAATACCATTGGTGACGACACCACCTGGTGTACGCTGTGCCAAACAAAACCGGATATTGCCCTTACCGAAATAGGGCCTGAAGCCAGGCAGTATTTTGGTGCTATCCGCATTGGTACCGCTAAAATCCTTGTTCAAGGTATCCAATAGCGCAAACATCTGGGCATTTGTGATGGTGCTGGGGCTGGTACCAACAATGTGGAAAACGATGGGAATGGTATAAACGGAAGCGGCCTCCGCTACGGAGCGTAATTGTGTGGCACCGTAAGTACCAGCTTTTGCTTTTTTTAGTTTTTGGGTAATGGCGCCGCCCAATTTTTGCTCCATTTGTTCATAGCGCTCCTTTAGGCCAGGATAGGCCTTAAATTGGGTTTCCATCCAATCTTGCGTACCACATTGTTCGTGTTCGTGAATCGGCGCTTGGTTCTGGGCCAGTAGGCATCCGCAAAAAATTAATTGTAGGAAAAGGCATACGAATAATCGCCCTGTTGTGTGTTTCATGCAGAAAGTTTTAAGGTTACACTTGGCTATTGCCGTGTACATCCGGATTTAGGTTTGTTGGGGTAATACGGTTTTGAAATAGAGCGAATTACAGCGGCCAATCTTTTATATTTATTTTTTTTGAACGATGGCATTCACATATTATTTGCGCAAAGTAATATATACATCTAGATTCAAGAAATAATTTGCGTAATAATCGAACCTATATTTTTCACCCCTTTTCCTGAACAAAAAAAGACGCATAAGGAGCCTCATCGGGCACCGTGAGCACCTATAAATGGTGTTGAGACTCTGCAGCCAGCTAATTCCACATTTTATTGGAAATTGCCCTTTTTTGCAATGTGTACATCGACCAATAACCCGTTTTTTACCGCCACCATTAGCCCTTATAAAACAGATATCATAGCAAGCAAAGCCTATAATCTTTTATTCGATATATTTTTTGGCCTTTTTTGCTTCTGGCTCAAAATTTCATATTCCTGCAATATTATCTTCAAAAATTAGACACTTTCCAAGAAGATAGCACATGGTTTACCGATCCAAAAAATGAAACCAGTTTATGCACATTCTGGGTTTTTGATGGGCATAAATGCGATTTTTCAATAGCATGCTGCATTTGCGGCGTTATCCCCATTCATGTTAACAAATCAACACTAAAAAAGCGGGTATCGTGGCGTAAGATTGTACTCTGTTCTGGAAATAGTTAAAGATCGAGCAGCCGTTTCACAATTGGTATTATGGCATAAATCTTGGCACTATTTCCTTACAGCACCGATCTAGACGAAACAACCTAGAAACATTTGGATTCCCGATTTTTTGAACCGTACATCTTAACGGAACACAAAGGTTGCCAATGTAGGAACGATAGATCCACAAACAATAAACAATAACAAAAGATAAGCCCTAGGGCGAAAAGTTTCAATACCGATACATAGTTTGGCTCACCCCATGCTCGTAATCACTTCGCCGACTTTTCTACCCAACTGCTCATCGACTCAAAATATAAAGTATGCAAAACGAGAACGAAATTTTACTGAAGGAAAACAAAGACCGCTTTGTGATACTGCCTATCAATTACCCACGGGTGTGGGAAATGTACAAGAAACACGAAGCCAGCTTTTGGACGGCCGAAGAAATAGACCTGAGCAGCGACCTAAAAGATTGGGCAAACATCAACGATGGTGAACGCCACTTTATCTCTCACGTATTGGCATTTTTTGCCGCCAGCGATGGCATCGTGAACGAGAACCTGGCTGTGAACTTTATGAGTGAAGTGCAATTGCCCGAAGCCCGCTGCTTTTACGGTTTCCAGATCATGATGGAAAACATCCACAGCGAAACCTACGCCTTGCTCATCGACACCTATATAAAGGATGCGAAAGAAAAAGACCGTTTGTTCCACGCCATCGACACCATCCCTGCCGTAAAGAAGAAAGCTGATTGGGCGCTGCGCTGGATAGACAATGGCAATTTCGCTGAGCGCTTGGTGGCTTTTGCCGCTGTGGAAGGCATTTTCTTCAGTGGTAGCTTTTGCTCCATTTTTTGGTTGAAGAAAAGAGGCTTGATGCCCGGATTGACATTCAGCAACGAACTCATCAGTCGGGATGAAGGCCTGCATTGCGAATTTGCCTGCTTGCTCTACAGCATGCTCAGCAACAAATTGAGTACCGAAGCCGTAACCGCCATCATCAAGGATGCGGTAGAAATAGAAAAGGAATTCATCACCGAAGCGTTGCCCGTGGCCTTGATAGGCATGAATGCCAAACTGATGCAACAATACATCGAATTTGTGGCCGACCGCTGGCTGGATGAATTGGGTTGCCCTAAAATATATGGCGCCTCCAATCCGTTCGACTTTATGGAAATGATTTCCCTGCAAGGCAAAACCAACTTCTTCGAAAAAAGAGTAGGCGACTACCAAAAAAGCGGGGTGATGACGACAGCAGAAGAGAAGGCGTTTAGCCTCGACGAAGACTTCTAACCCCATCCCAACCCTTCCCCTCGGGAGGGGAAGGGCAAAGCCAGGCCTAGAGAAGGGAGAACCTGACTTTTTAGGGAAATGAACACTGAAAAGGCAAAACGACCCAGCGCAGGGAACGGAACCCCGGAAAACCGAATAGAACAAAACGACCCGGCGCAGGGGCACCCTTCTCCTCTCGAGGAGAAGGGACGGGGATGAGGAGGCGCTGGGCAAGCAATTTAACTATAATTTTTTATATATAAATCTTAATCACACATGCAAGTAATAAAAAGAAACGGCAAGAAAGAGAGTGTAAAATTCGACAAAATCACCGCCCGAATCGAGAAACTCAGCTATAGCTTGAGCAACCTCATCAACCCAGTAGATGTAGCCAAAAAAGTGATCGAGGGCATCTACAATGGTGTGCCTACCACGGAGCTGGACAACCTGGCTGCCGAAACTGCCGCATCCCTTACCACCAAGCACCCGGATTACGCCTTATTGGCCAGCCGTATTGCGGTGAGCAACCTGCACAAAAACACCATCAAATCGTTCAGCGAAACGATGGAAAAATTATACAACTATACCGATAAAGGAAGTGGCAAACGCTTGCCATTGATAGCCGACGACGTACACGAAATCATCCAAGCGAATGCTGAACTATTGGATAGCACCATCATCTACGACCGCGATTTTGGCTTTGATTACTTCGGTTTCAAGACCTTGGAAAAATCTTATTTGTTGAAATTGGATGGCAAGATCGCTGAACGTCCGCAGCATATGTACATGCGGGTGGCCATTGGTATCCACAAGAACGATATCGATAGCGCCATCAAGACCTACAACCTGATGAGCGAACGCTGGTTTACACATGCCACGCCTACCCTCTTCAACGCTGGTACACCCAAGCCACAAATGAGCAGCTGCTTTTTGCTCACCATGAAGGAAGACAGCATCGAAGGCATCTACGACACCTTGAAACAAACGGCCCGCATCAGCCAGAGCGCTGGTGGTATCGGCCTCGCTATACATAACGTACGTGCTACCGGCAGCTATATCGGTGGCACCAACGGCACCAGCAACGGTATCATCCCGATGTTGCGGGTGTTCAACGATACGGCCCGCTACGTGGACCAAGGTGGTGGAAAACGCAAGGGCGCCTTTGCCGTGTACCTCGAGCCTTGGCATGCAGATGTGTTCGAATTTCTGGACCTGCGCAAGAACCACGGTAAAGAAGAAATGCGTGCCCGTGACCTTTTCTACGCTTTGTGGATCAGCGATCTATTTATGAAACGGGTGGAAGAAGACGGACAATGGAGCCTTTTCTGTCCGAACGAAGCACCGGGATTGAGCGAGTGCTGGGGTGCTGAATTCGAAGCATTGTACACCGGCTACGAAGCTGCAGGCAAGGCCCGCAAAACCATCAAGGCACAGGAACTTTGGTTCGCCATCATCGAATCGCAAATCGAGACCGGTACCCCTTATATGCTGTACAAGGACGCTGCCAACAGCAAGAGCAACCAACAAAACCTCGGCACCATCAAGAGCAGCAACCTCTGCACCGAGATCATGGAATATACCAGTCCCGACGAAGTAGCGGTGTGTAACCTCGCCTCGCTGGCATTGCCTAGGTTCGTGATCAATGGCACGTTCGACCAAGATAAATTGTTCGAAGTAACGTACCAAGTGGCCAAGAACCTGAACAAGATCATCGACAACAACTATTACCCTATCATCGAAGCGGAACGTTCCAATTTCCGTCACCGCCCCATTGGGTTGGGTATTCAAGGGTTGGCCGATGTGTTCATCCTCTTGCGCTTGCCGTTTGAAAGCGACCTCGCCAAGATGCTGAACAAGAACATTTTCGAGACCATCTATTTTGCCGCCCTTACCGCCAGTAAAGACTTGGCCAAAGAAGAAGGTGCCTACGAAACATTCAAAGGCTCGCCGCTGAGCAAGGGCATCTTGCAATTTGATATGTGGGGCGTACAACCTAGCGAACGTTGGGATTGGGAAGGCCTGCGCAAAGAAGTGATGGAACATGGCGTACGCAACAGCTTGCTCGTAGCACCGATGCCTACCGCTAGCACCTCACAGATATTGGGCAACAACGAATGTTTTGAACCCTACACCAGCAACATCTACACCCGCCGTGTATTGAGTGGCGAATTTGTAGTGGTGAACAAACACCTGCTGAAAGACCTGGTACAACTGGGCCTGTGGACCAACGACATGAAGAACCGCATCATCGCTGCCAACGGCAGTGTACAAAATATACAAGGTATACCACAAGACATCAAAGACCTATACAAAACCGTATGGGAAATAAAACAACGCAACCTGATAGACATGGCCGCCGACCGTGGTGCCTACATCTGCCAATCGCAATCGCTAAACCTATTTGTGGACAGCCCCACGCCAAGCAAGCTCACCAGCATGCACTTCTATGCTTGGAAAAAAGGCCTGAAAACCGGCATGTACTACCTGCGTACACAAGCTGCTACCCAAGCGGTGCAGTTTACCATCGAGAAACAAGGCAACAATGATATGGAGCCGATGGTGCCAACCGCTACGCAGGAAGCACAAAGCGCTAGCCTTGATGAGATAACGGTGGAGTTTGTTGGGGAGACTTGTACGATGGAAGAGGGGTGTGTGACTTGTAGTTCGTAAGGGGGGATAGACAAAAAAAAGAAAAGCTAGGATTTAAAGCACTATAAGTATAATGTTAGTGACTTGGAATCCTAGCTTTTTTGTATCTGCTTCATACGATATTATCAATGTAAGAAGGAAACAACACTTCAATATCAAGATTCAAGCTAGCGTAGAATGACCGTTTTCGTCACAACATATCCAGCAAAAAACGGCGATTGTTTTCTAGTAAGTTTTGGGGAAACTGAAGAAGATAAAAAGCATTTGCTCATTGACTGTGGCTACGTTAATACTTTTCAAGCCTATCTGAAGAATGATTTAATAAAAATTGGTGAAAGTGGACAATCCCTTGAAAAGCTAATTCTGACACATATTGACGCTGACCATATTCAAGGAGCTATAAGGCTTTTAAAAGACAACAATGCTGAAGAGTTTATAACTATAAAAGAAGTTTGGCATAATACATACTGTCATCTCAATGAGCAAAAGGAGGGTGAAATAGATGTAAAGCAAAAGCGAATTTTGCAACAAATAATTCGAAGAGGATATCCCCAAAACCAACGCAAACAAGGAGAGCAAGGAATCAGTGCGGAGCAAGGAACAACAGTGGGTGCACTGCTTTTACAAGGAAAATATTCATGGAATAGCGATTTTAATAATCAGGCTGTTTGTATTGAACAAAAGCCCAAAGTAGGAATCAGCCCCGATACTAATATCTGTCTTCTATCCCCTGACAAGCAAAAATTAGAAAAGCTGAAAAATCTATGGAGTGATGAACTAAAAAGGTATGGCACTAATTTCAATTCGGGCAATTCGCAATTATATGATGACGCTTTTGAGATGCTTTTGTCATGGGAAAAAGAGAAGGTTAATGTAGGCCCGAAGCAAATATCTGCTACAGAAGAAACGCTTGAAGAATTATTAAAAACACCTTTGGATGAAGACGACACGGCTACAAATGGCAGCTCTATAGCCTTCATTTTACAGGTTCAAAACAAAAAAATGCTTTTTCTTGCCGATGCCCACCCTGGCTTGATAGTTCATTCCCTTAATGAATATCAAAAAGAAGGCATAATGATTTTTGATTTGATTAAAGTTTCTCATCATGGCAGCTTCGGTAATATCAGCCATGAGTTATTAGACAAAATTGATTCAGAGAGGTATATTATCTCTACAAATGGTCAAAAGAATAATCATCCGGACAAAGAAACGATAGCACATATCATTATCAGGAAAACAGATTTTCATAGAAAACTATACTTTAATTATATAACTGCTAATTCAAAGTATTTTGAGAGGGAAGATTGGATGAAGCAATATAATTACTCAATCCACTACTTAGATCAGCAGCCTTACACTCTAACAATATGAATCAAAAAATATTAAACCCAAAGCAAATAGAAGTAGCAACTGTGCAGGTCATCTGCGGAGATAAGTCAGGCACAGCCTTTTTTGTTGCTACCGAAGGAGATAAACAAATCTTACTTACATCTGAGCATAATCTGCCTGAAGGGCAACCTGTAAAGCTATATCTAAATGATAAGGAAGTAGAAGCGGAAATCTTGGAAAGATTATCAGATCGTGATGTTGCCATACTGAAACTTAAAAATCGACCTGCAGCTATTATACCTCCCCTTCCTTTAAAAAAAGTAGAAATTCCCTACAATGAAAATTGGGAAACTTATGGGTTCCCGATACAAAGGGTAAACTCTGGTGGAAGGTATACTGGCAGCGTCTCTCGGACTAATAATGGCACAAAATGGGACGTGGATTTAGAATGTGAGCAATACAACAATCTCGATCAATTTGAGGGATTGTCAGGCTCACCATTGGTAATGAATGGCCATGTAGTAGGAATTATTGGCTACGATACAGTAGGGACACTCGGCGCAACTAGCATCAGCAGCATCGCTGAAATTTTTAACAAGTACCATATCATGGTCACTATCGATAAAGGGCATGCTATACCAGATTCGATAGAAAGTGATATTTTAGACACTACGCCCAATGAAGAGGTATTGCAAAAAATAAATGAAGTAGTTGCAGCGCAAATTGATGGGAGTTATTTTTTGGTAAGTGGCAGCCCGGGTTCAGGCAAAACTACAATAGCTGCCCAATTAGAGTTTGAAGCTGGCAATCATATTATAGGCGACCGTTTTTTTGTAAAGGTTCCGGAGAGCGAAGAAATTCCAACACAAATCAGGGCAACACCGGATTTCTTTATGAGATGGATAGAGGAAGTTTGTCATCGTACTTTGTATAATAGTCCACCGCCCAAACCCAAAGTTGAAAAAGCACTAAATGACAGGATAATAGACATCCACCAAGCGATACAGCAGTTATCCTTGCATTATCAACAACAAAAGAAAATAGCTTTTTTAATCATAGACGGCTTGGATGATGTTAGCGAATCCAAGATAGAGAACTTTCTCTCCGTGTTGCCTGTTAAGTTACCTCCACATATCAAGGTGATTTTCTCATGTACCTCAAAAGAGTTATTACCTAATTCATTCCAGACTGGAATTGATGCGTCAAAAGAAATTAAGGTTACACCACTCCCCATTCAAAATGCGGAAAAATATCTCTTCGAGCATGTAAAAGAAAAAGGGCTTAACGCAAATCAAATAGCTGCACTGGCAGAAAAATCAGAAGGGCATCCTCTTTATCTAAGGTATTTGACTAAGTATATTTTAGGAATGGACGAAATACCTTCCATTGATGATTGGATTAGCTCCATTCCTGTAATTGGTGGGGAAATAGGAAACTATTATAACAAAATCTGGCTGCAAATAAATGATCATCCAGAAGAAATCTGGCTTGCAGCTACTTTATCAAGGTTAAGAATACCGGTAGATAAGAAAACTCTATCAGAAATACAGCCCGATGCTACGAAACACAGTTTCCTGCCAAGTTTTAAGAAGATCGAACACTTGTTAAGAGACAATGAAGCGATAAGTATCTATCACACTTCTTTTTCTGATTTTGTAAATAAAAAGACAGATGAATTAAACGAACAGGTACATAAAAACATAAGTGATTACATTCAAAAACACCCTCAGACAAATTTTAGCCTGTCTGAGAAAGTGTATCACTTGGCACATGGAGATGAGCAAGGCAAAAGAAACGCATTAGTCGAGTGCAACCAGGCATGGATTGATGACTGTGCATTGAACAGTATTAATCCTGATATTATTTTGGTCGACGTTAAAAATGTAATCGGTCTTGCTGCTGAATTAGGCATAGCTCATAAAGTCATTTCTTTATTGCTTCTTTCGCAGCGAGTAAATTTTAGATACAATACACTTTTTCAAGAGAATGCCATTTTTCTTGTAAATGCTTTATTGGCTTTGGGTAAACCGGAGGAAGCGATAAACTATGTTGTACGCAATAAAACGCTAATAACTTCAGACGGGGATGCATTGTACCTTTTGCAAAAGTTTTATGAATATGATGCAGATCAAGAAGCTAAGATATTGTTGAATGCGATTAATCAAACCTGTAGAAATATAGTTGAGAATGGCTTTGACTCAAATTCTTTTAATAGATTTATTCAATTGAAATTTAGTGCGGTTACGCTGTCTTCAAATTCAGATTTTAAGGAAGCTTTTGATGAATTTACTCATATTAAGAATGTTTCTGTTAAAATGATTGAAGGAAATGGAAATCCAAAAGAAGCAGTCCATAAATTTAAGGATGAAATAGGATCCTATAACGCAGGATATTATATCTGGAGATTTAATCTACCTCCTACAACAAAACTTACTGAAGAAAAATTGAAATTTAAACTTGATGAAAAGTCAAGTGGCTTTATTGCATTGAGTATCTATCATGCTTTGGAATTTCAAGAAAAAAGTCCCATTGTTAAAACAAAAGATAATATCCCTGCTTGGATAGAAGACCTAGAGTATGTGATTGACAAATATGAAACTCATCCTGATTATCATTTCTCTTTGCTTTATATTCTATTAGGTAGATCAAAAAGACTTGATCTTATCCAGAGTTTATACAAGAATGTCTTTACAAATCCCGAAGAATTCGATTTGCGAAAAGAAAATGGCGTTGACTTAAATCATCAATCCATACATCGGTTTACGCTAAACGCAGAATGTCTTGGGTATTTTGATACTGTAGGCCAATATCCAGCACTACCACAATATGGGTACTCATCCAATTGGGAAGAAAGTATAAAATCTGTTTTTAAGCATTTATGCTTTCTGGCAGGAAAAGTAAAGCGTTATAGAATTGATAGCAGTAATGAAGAGATTAAACAGCTTCAGAGTAAACTAACTGCATTAATTGAAAAGCTAATTCCTGACTTAAGGGATAGGATGAATTGGAAGAGAAGTTATGCCCTTCCTGAATTGATTTACCCGGTCATTTACAAAAGTTTGATTCATTTATTGATTGATGCTTTCCCTGACTATATTCCCGTTTTTGTTGAGCGAATAGTCAACAAGAAGCCATATCAGCTTGGGCTTTATACCGAAGGTTACACAGATAGCTTGTTTGTAATTGCCAGGGAGCTTGCTAAAAATTTCGACCATGAATTATCTGCTTTCAAAGTAATCAAAGTATTGGAAGAGCACATTATATCAACGATAGAAAACCGTTGGGAAAAAAATGAATACTTATTAAGATTGGTGGAGCTCTATGCACTTGTAAAAAATGAGGATAAGGCGACCTTTATTTTTAAAGAAATGATTGAAACCTCTATGGGGCCATCGTGGTATAAAGAGGCCCAACTAGGAATTATTAATACAGCGATTTCAAACATTATCCCTAAAAATGGAGATCAATCTTATTTGCAAAAGTTCGCTGCCCATTTGGATAATGCCTCGGGAGAAATGACATTTCAACGCTATGTAAAGCAACAGCAAGAAGAATTTGTAGGAGATTTAGCGAAAATTGGTTTTCTGGATAAATCAATTTCCTATTTTAAGTACTTGTTACTTCCAGATTACAGAACAGTTATTAATAATGCAGAATCCGGAAAAGCGGATATGCCCTACGCGGGCTATGGCTACGTGTTAGGAGCAAAAGCCATTGAAGAGCAAAGCGGCATATTAGATATGCTTCGGAATATTGATTGCAGAGGATCATTGATTGCTTGGGGACTTAGTGAACTGTTTATAGTAGGAGATGATAGATACCTCAGAGGATATGCCAAAGTGCAGGCAGGCATCTTGAATTATACCGAACGTAATGAACCAGCAAAGCTGGATATACTATTTAAACGCCTATCCCGATTTGTAATTACAGAGGTAAGCGATGAATATCGGCACGACTATTTTAATGAACTTTTTAATGAATTAAGTCCTTCAAACTTTGAAAAAGTAAAAATTTATTTAGAATCTGTTGGAATGAGCTCTTCACAACCTCGACAGAATAATACAACTGAGATAGAGGCTACTTCTTCAGAAAGTAATGGAAGAAAAGACCCATTGGATATTTTGATTAATGCAAAAGACGAAGCACAGAATAAGTTAGCTGCCGAAAATAAAAGTGGGGCTAGAAAAATAATAATTGACGCCCTCCAGAAGGTACAAAACGAAAAATACGGAATATGGTCATTTAATTACTCTACTAAAATAGATGATATCAGAAATCTTTTGTCTGATAGCTATAATATCTCCTCTGAATTTATTAAAGATATAAAAGGCCTGATTATTAATGAGCCTTATTTTGAAGAATGGGTTATTGCTAACCAGATTATTAACCTACTTCGCAATATAAACGATGAGCAAGAAAAACAATTGATATTATCATCCGTTCTTGAACACATTGACTTAATGGTTAGAACACCAAAACCATTCTATGACAGATACAACTGGTTAAGTAGCAGCACCGATAAAATCACTCCGGCTGGACAGGAAAACTTACTATTAGAATTGCTTATCTGGTTTTTGAATCATCCCTCACTTGTTGTAAAAAACAGAACCATAGAGGTACTAACTTGGCTTGGAACTACTCTGCCTGAAACAACTGTTAGGGCTTTGGTGAAGGATATAACCAGTGAAGGATATAAAGTATCAAAAGAGCTTTCAGCTTCAATCATTCACCAGATTTCTAACCTAAATCCGATTGGATTGTCGGAAACTTTGAAAACTGTTCTTGAGCAGGATGAGGAGAAAATTCTTGGTCTAAAACACTTCATGATAAAAAATACTCTTCTTGATTCTCTTAAAGAATTAAAATCGCATGGTGCTACGGGCTTAGATAGATTAATCTCCAAATTTGAGCAAATATTTACAGCGTCTGCAAAAAGTAAAGGAGAGATTGTAATTGAAGAAGAGTATCTGAAGCCGATAGATGATTTCTTATATGAGCTTAATGAACTCAATATTCTGACCAAAGAATTTGCACAAACACTTCTAGATGAAATTAAAAAGTTAGCTCCGCTGTCAATTGCAGAATGCCAGAAAGCAAGTGGTTATATTAACAGAAGCTTTAATGATAACAATGAAATCAATCTCATATCCGACCTTGATACTCTCTTCAGATACGCCCTTAACATAGCAATTAGCTCATGTGCAGCACTTGAGAACAAAGAAAAAGTAGCCGAAATATTACGATTTTACCAACCTACATTTCCTGAAAATAAATTGGAAGCCCAAATCAAACTTGTAGGAGAACAATTCGAGATTGCCGTTAAAGGAATTTTTGAAGGGGAAAAGTTCGAGTTTGAGAAATTTTTTCTTAATGGTGAATGTCCTTTGAACTATTTAAGTACCAAGTATGACGAATCCAGCACCGGATCTAATGAAAAAATAGAGCTTACTGCATATTTGATTCCATTGGAAAAATACAGTGGCAAAAAACACTCTTATCCTTGGCCGACTTTTTCGGCGAATAGTTATCCTGCATCTTATAAAGAGAGTAAAAACGTAATTCCCTTTTTTGTTAAAAGTGAGTATACTGAAAGTGTTACTGGGAGCGGATTGGTACCTGCTGAAATGAACTCGAGTATTAATGAGTTGATTCCCGGAATAACAGATAATATTTCATCTATATATTGGAGACGAGGGCGTAATTGGGATAACAGAAAGCAAGGCGTGGCTCAGCAAACAGGATATTTGGCAACAATCTCTAAAGACGGATTTGACATATTAAAGTCTAAGTACAAATTGATCTGGCAAATCTATCGTGGCTACGATTCCAAATACATTGATGTTTTTGAACAAAAGGAAATAAGAAGATGATGATGCCAACCAACAGAAAAGAATTTGAACGAAATTTAAATATACTGGTGGAAAATTCTAGGAATGGAAAGGTGCGTTTGCCCCCTGATCGTAAATTGATGCATAGTTTATTAAATGCAAGACATTCTCCAAATAGGCGAACTAATTTTTTGACTGTCAATGAGTCGGCAAGACTATTAGCAAATACCTTAGCTAATTTTGATAGACCTGAATTTAAAAATAAAGAAGATGCCGAGCAGTAGAAAAGAGTATGAACGAAATATGCACTTTTTGTCCGAAGGATTTAAAAGAAATCAAGTAGTAATAAACAAATCAAATGTCAAATCAATAAAAGGAATAACAAACGCACGTTTAGCGCCAAATCATAGAGCTAATTTAAATACGATGGATGAATGGGCTAGACTTTTAGCAAATACAACGGCTCAAATGATTCAGCAAAAAATAACTAAATCGAAAAAAAATGGAGGAGAGTAAATATGGTATGCCACCCCTTAAAACCAGGAGAGAATTTGAGCATAATATTTTCCTGTTGGCAGAAGATACAAATCGGAAGATGGATAGTGGTAATAACAATGTAATAAGGAATTTTTTTTGGGCTACGTATCCACATATAAAAAACATAAGAGATTACCCTAATGGTAGAACCAATTTTCTAACAGTTAATGGGCAAGCTCTACTGCAAGCCAATATGAAAAAGTGGATGGGTGATTTTGCCCGTAATCGGCGTTAACTTCTTTCTCATAGCGTTTCAAAAATTTGGCTCTTTTGGTCACCCACTTGGCGCTAGCTTGTCAGTAGTAATCTTACCAAAAAAATCGGGACTGGTTCAAGGGCCCCCTTAGACCTTATTTTTTGCAGCCTCCGCTGCCGAAAACACAACATCTTCCATCCCATGTTTGCTTACATGTCTACAATGATGCCGACAAAAAAGCAGCTGATTGTTCAAAATCACAAATCATCCAAAGCTTGTTTCCTAACTGTTTCACTATTGATTTTGTCGAAGTAAGCTAGCTTGACGAAACAACGCCTTGAGTCTTCGTGCTCGATGGATAACTGAATAGTGCCTTTTTCTGTTTCGTAGCTTGTCACGTATTTACAGCGATCAGACTGGACTTCGTACATTTTGAAGCGATCATCATCATTTCGTATGGCATTTTGGAATTCTTCCCTGCTTTGTGTCGGCTTACCATATTTTTCGTCAGCAGTTCTTTTAAAGTACTGTAATTCAAATAAAGCGCAGACCAAGTTTCGCAGTCTGGAAAATGTGACTCCAATATTACTGACCAAGTCTTTTTTTCATTGTTGAAACAGTTACGACACAATTCTTATAGGAGGCAAAATCTCCTTCCAAAAGTTCGATACCCTTGTTGCTCATTGTCCCGGCGGGGTTTTCACAAGCACGCTCTCGCATCAGCACGCTATCCCCGTGAAACCCCGACGTGTAGAGTTGCTTGCATAGGGGTTCAAAAGTTTGCTGAATAAAATGTGTGTGAGTTTTTTGTGTGTGAAAAAAAACGCACACAGAAAAAGTTCACACACATCTGTGTGAGAAAATGTTCACACGAAAAAAGTTCACACACATCGATTCGTCCTGAAATAAGTTGACAATTTTTTGAATTCAACCGAGGATAGTTTGCATAAGTGTAGATGTCTATCACGAAATACAGACACTTACATAATAATGCATTGCTCCAAGTCAATCTATTATACTTTCTCTATCAACGAAACGTTTATATTCTATTATAAGATGTACCAACATTATGCCCTGTTAAGGTTGCATTTATTCATTAAGCCAATTGATAATTTGTACTACGGCCGCCTTTTTCTTCTTGTTTTAAAATTCCTTTTTCCACTAAGTCTTTAATGTCACGCAAGGCCGTGTCTGGTGAGCATTTCGCAATTTTTGCCCATGTAGATGATTGTAGTTTCCTTCGAAACCATCTAACAGTTTATTCAAAACCAAACGTTGTCTTTTGGGTTTTACTAATTGGGGTTCAACAGCTTGGTAATGTATTTTCTCATTGTCAATCGCCCCGGAAAGGTTGGGGGCGTTGGTGGGGCGTCATTCGTGGCGTTGTTGGGGCCGTCGTCGGTGTCGGTGTACAATCCAATCCAAATCCGATCCATCCAAATCCCAATCCAACCCCCAATCCGATCCATCCAATCCGATATACCACACAAACCAAATAATCAAACAATGGCATTGGAAAAATTCGAACAACCCAATATTGGCATCGGAAATCTTTACGACGGCGTACCGGTTACACCCTGATTTTTTCTGGCCAACCGTGCTTTGAGGCGATCCCCAGTTGGTCCTAGTGCCGCTCGTAACGTTTCCAAAACCGCGGGGACTGGTCCATTATTTGGCAGCGTCCGCTGCCGAAGCACGGAGTTACCTTAATGGCCAAGCTAGGGCAAAACGGAACTCGCCCAAGTACAAACAAAACTCTATCTTACCACTACAAACCCCGCCCATGCCACATTCAACATACAAATTATCGATCGTTACTCTATTGATGGCCTGTTTCTGGGAAGCCAATGCCCAAGTTGGAGATTCTATCCGCATCACCAAAGGGCTGGTAAAATCGGGAGTGGTTATGCCACTACCCACTTCCGTTCGGCCGGGTGGTTGCCCACGCTACGACGGTATCACTATTCAATCAAAAGAAGATACCGTATATGCAATCGATACTTGGACCGTTGCATTCGTTTCCACCATAGCAGATTATCAATTGATTATTTTTAGACAGAAAAAAGGCGTAGTCGTCTACGACAATTTGCTAGAAGTATTCGTGGCGCAAGGTGACTCGGTAAGGCCAGGCCAAGCCGTGGGCCTTATCCAAAAAGAAGACAATCGATTCGAGATGGAATTCAAGGTCACGGACAACAAAGGCGTCTATTGGCGCCGTAACAACCTGCTTGAAATCCTCCAAAAAAAGGTAACCGGTAGCCAGCCCTAATTGGGGCCCGCTTGCCGCGAGCTTGTCACTAGAAATATTTGCGGAAAGGGCGGGTTTTTGTTCAGGCGGCCCCTTGGACCACATTATTGCAGTGTCCGCTACTAAAGACACAACATCTTCCTTCCCATGTTTCCTTAAATGTCTCTAGTGATGCCCACAAAAAGGCAGCTTATGATTCAAAATCACAAATCATCCAAAGCTTGTTTCTTAACTGCTTCACTGTTGATTTTGTCGATATAAGCTAGTTTAACAAAACAACGACTTACGCCTTCGTGCTCGATAGATAATTGGATTGTGCCTTTTTCTGTTTCGTAGCTTGTCACGTATTTACAGCGATCAGACCTGACTTCGTACATTTTGAAGCGATCATCAATATCTCGTGTGCGACCTTGGAATTCTTCCCTGCTTTGTGTCGGCTTACCATATTTTTCTGTTAGCAATTCTTTTAAAGTATTGTAATTCGAATAAAGCGCAGACCAAGTTTCGCAGTCTGAAAATGTTACTCCAATATTACTGACCAAGTCTTTTTGTTTCATTGTTGAAACAGTTACGACACAATTCTTGTAGGATGCAAAATCTCCTTCCAAGAGTTCGATACCCTTATTGCTTTCCTTATTGCTAAACCCACCTGCCTTCATTTTTGAAACGAAATCGGCAAGTGTCCCGTTTATAGGTACGCCTTTAAAGGAAAGATGTTTCGATGTATCTGATTTGTTTTGGGCGAAAGAAGCTAGTATCGTCATCATGAATGACATTGACAAAATAATATTTCTCATGTTGTTTATAATCTTAAAAGTTGTCGAAGTAATTCTACTTGTTGGAATCGATATGTTGAGATAAGTGAGGGTAGTTTAATAATGCATGCATGTGAAAATAAAGCCTATATATGATTTTGATAGGACAATTTTTTGCTTACAGCGCCAAGTCCCCACTTGGCGCCAGCTTATGTTAAAACGGGGGATTCCTGAAAATTTATAAAGACCACCAACTATTTACAGTAGCAATAAAGTCTTCCCAACAGCATCCCTTAAATCTGCTTTTACATTTGTTTGGGCTGCAAAATCATTCCATCTGCTTACCACAGCATTAACCTGACTAATGATTGCATCTGCTTTTTTGATGTTCATATTTTTAGCAACTTCCAGTAAATCATCACGGGTAATATTTTGTCGTTTGCCGTTTATACTTAAAGAGTGCTGGCTCACCCATGTGCTGCCCGGACGGTAAGAATGGCAAACATCAAAAGCCGGAGCCAGTTTCCATTGGCCAGTTTTGTCCATGCTGAATGAAAAATTCTTGGTGTGGTCATCACAGTTTCTTGCCATTACATTAAATACCATTCTCCGGTATAGCTGTTCAGCATCAGTGTAAGGCAATAACATGCTACGCATGGTTTCAAATAATTGTTCGTAGCTAAACGATGTAACCTCACTGAAATCATAATGAGCAATTGCACAAAAACTTTGTATATGCAGTTTGCCTTTACCGTGTTCCCTGTCAAAACGCTTAGTCATAAAATGAGCCCTTCCGTTTTCTTCCAGCAACCTGCATTCGGTCATTTCTATTTCGGCTTCTTTTGCCATCAGGTGGTAAGCCATTTCAACCCGGCCATAGCCGGATGATGTACCTAACTGCTGGTCTGTAACGCCATCAAATTTCAGCAACCAATGGGTGAATCCTTTTGGTGCGTCCGCCTGTCCGGAACGAATTTCTTTTGTATCAGGATTAAATGCAATCACTGCTTTAGCCCTTGCACCACCGGCGGATGAACCAATCTTTAAAATGTCACTCAATGCTTTTGCTTCATCGCTGGAAAGATTGGTATTAAAATCCTGCCTTCCAGAAAGTATTTCCTGTGCAATATTTATCAAGCTGTCTAACTCAATTTTGGTAGCTCCGTTATTTGTTTTGGGAACTATGGGTTCAAACTCCAATGCTCCCATACCTCTTTTGCCAATAAAGCAAAGCAGTTCTACCGGGTTCATGCTGTCGGTAGGGCGGCCGTTTCTTGAAAGCCACGAATTAATCAGGCTGTTACCATATTTATCCGGCAATACATCGGCCAGCAAACCCGGTAAGCCTTTGAATGTAGTTGTGCCTCGTAGTTCAGAAAACGAAAACACCCGTTTTGCTGCATCAGCAATCGGCATTTTCAATGGAGATAAATCCCATTTGTTTGTAAGAAATGAGGGTTCAAATTCAAAGGAAGCCAGTTCCGTGTCCACATCCCATGCAATGGCTCCAACCCGCTTGTTCCAGATGTTGATGAATGCTGTTGTTATCATTACCAGTCGCTTTTAGGTTTTTCAATTGGGGTGGCTTTTTTATTACTTGCCCTCTGCCGCTTTTTCTGGTCAATTTTAGCCAATTGCAGCGGACTAAGCTGTTGCCTTATTTCAAAACTTTGAAACAGTTGTAGCTGCTCTAAAGCCCTTAATATTTGAATAAAAGAAAGCAATGTACCGCCGCCGCCATTTTCGACCTGCACCATTGTAGAGCGGTTGATGCCCGCCGCGGCCGCCACCTGCTGCTGCGTTTTGTTTTGCTGCAACCGGATTTGTTTAATGAAGTTACCTAAGACTTCCAGAATTGCCGGGTCACTCATTGCGTACCAGTATTTGATGGCTTTTTCCATCGTTAAATGTATTATTGGTTAATAATGTTGGTAAATGCCAACAACTAAATTGGTCTATCTTGTTGGCAAATTCCATCACAAATGTACTCTTTTGGCTTTAATGGTGGAAATGTCCGACATTTTTTATAAATAAATGGTTCCCAATAGGCGCAGGAATGTTCCCAGTCCTTAAGCGCAAGATTCCTGTCTTGTGCTGGCGTGTTACTTTTCATTGCAAATCAGCTGGCGCAATTACAAGGGTTATCTGCATACGAAAGCCTTAGGTGCGGGTATCTAAATGTTCAAAGAAAAGGAACCTCTAAACACAGGACGGAACCCTGCACTTACAACTCTCCTCCAATATTTAAAAATTTAGATTTAAAAGTACTATTTGACAATGTCCATAAATTCTTGGATAGTCAGTATATGCATCGGCGGGAATGGATTGTTGCTGATGGCCAACAAATGTTTATCGTTGGTAACCAAATAATCTGCGTTGGATGCAAGAAAGGTATCGGCAAACTTATTGTCGTCTGCATCGCCAGTTACCAATAAAAAATGATAGAAAATGTTATGGAAACTTACATTGGACGCAGTAAGCAAGGTGCCCAATAAATTCGTGGCCACATCGTGTCCCCAAAATTGAAGAAACTTTTCTTCGTACTCCAAAAGGATATCGGATGATAAACATAAAGTGTATTTCCTACTTAGAAAAGCGTCAAATACGGGCCGATAGGGTGATTTCTTTCCGATACAACTGATAAAGCAATTGGTATCCAGCACGACCTTCATATGTCACTCTGCTTTTTTGTGCCCAGCCATTCTTCATATACCGCTTCAGTATAGTTACGAAACGCTTCTTCCTTATCAATAGCGGCATCTAGCTTGTGGCGATAATAAAGGTGTAATAATTCTTTTACTTCGCTGATCGACTCCTCACTCGCCAAGTATTTAAAGCTTTTTAGCAATTCCAGTTGTTGTTCGGTAATGTGTTTGTCAGCTACTTGCATAGGATTCCATTTTTACGAAATTACGATAGTTTGTGCACGTGGTGACATCAGCTATAATGTTGAATTTGTTCATTAAGCCAATTCATAATTTGTACTACGACCGCCATTTTCTTCTTGTTTTAAAATTCCTTTTTCCACTAAGTCCTTAATGTCACGCAAGGCCGTGTCTGCTGAGCATTTCGCAATTTTTGCCCATTTGTATGATTGTAGTTTTCCTTCGAAACCATCCAACAGTTT